>Ga0131853_10000461_pt1 | contig 74864 bp, 66 predicted proteins | sample TergutLab28metaG_FD_92764 | JGI IMG/M metagenome (GOLD analysis project Ga0131853, IMG submission 92764) | Labiotermes labralis P1 segment gut microbial communities from Petit-Saut dam, French Guiana - Lab288 P1 (version 2) (version 2) | ecosystem: Host-associated > Arthropoda: Insects >... | reverse complement strand
GGGGGCCTATGACCAACGGTTAATCTACCCCATCATCTCGATTCCTACGGAATCTCAATGAGTGGGACGTTCAATTAAATTTAAAACCCACAACGCAAGCGTTGCAGTTTTAAATTCATTTCACTATAATTAAAAGCAGAGCATTAGAAATTAGGCATAATGTATAAAACACTACAATTCACAAGGTTTATTGACAAAATTTTCTAATTAAACTATCATATTTAGAATAAAGGGGAGTAATAGGGGCTATATAGCTAAAGAGTTAATCCTATGTTTATGTGAAAGTTTGAGCTATGCCGCTTTTCGTGTGGAACAAAAATTAGCCCCTATGATATGCTTTTCTTAATCATAAGGGCTATATTCATTCAATCATTTAACTAATGATATGAAAGGTTTTGGTATTGTATGAGAAAAAATATATTGTATAGCCTTTTGGCTTTCTTAGTTACAGCAGCCCCTTTATGGGATATTCTACTCGGTGTATGTTTTCGTTTGGAGAGCCGGACTTTCCAGATGAAGATAGTTTCTAGTACCTAAAGAATTAAAGAAATAGACACATAGTTTTTTAATTGAATTCACTATAGGGCAAAACATCACGAAATAAAATCAATATCTGTAGTATTTTCAATAATAGCTCTAATAGAAACTTCCAGGCCGCGCTTCATTTCTTCGGGTGCCATATAGTATGTACCTATCTTGTTCATTATTTGTTCGGGAAAGTAGGGGACGTGGATAAAACCACACCTCATATTCTTATATCGCTTTTGTTGAAGATAAAGAAGCGAATACAACACATTATTACATACATAAGCTCCGGCAGAGTAGGAGAGTGAAGCAGGAATATTGTCTTCTCTAAGTTTTTTCACAATGGCCTTTACCGGCAGTGAAGAATAGTAAGCTGCTTCGCCATCATCAAATATTGTTTCGTGAGAAGCACGGTGCCCGTCATTGTCAGGGCTGTTAGCGTCACGTAAATTAAGACCAACTTTTTCGATGCGCAGGCCAAAAGCACCGCCGGCCTGGCCTAAGCTAAGGACAGCATCAGGCCGCTCAGACTCAAGTAACGTTACTATGGACTTTATAGAGTCTTTGTATGATGTAGGAATTTGGCGCTTTATAACATTGTGAGTGCCAATAGAATCCGGCAAAAGTTTAAGCACTTCATAAGCAGGGTTAATTATTTCGCCGCCAAAAGGCTCAAAGCCCGTTAATAATATTTTCATATTGCCCTCCTGTATTAATTGTCGTATTTTTGAGTTGCTGCACTGTAGAATATAACGTCGTTTTTAATCAGTTTGTCAAGCTCATAAATGAAACTGGCTGAGAAAAACCTGTTGTCATTTAGCAGCCAACCCCAAAAGATACGGTCTCCCTCCCACAGTTCTAAGTCGAGAATTTTATCGTTGTCTATCCACTTTAACTCGCCTTCATTACAAGGGCCTATCTCACCTGTATATTCTGAGGCGGTATATATGAAAATATAATACAAATTATCAAGGCTTTTTGTTATGTCATTGAAAGTTATAAAACCTCTAAGCTTAAATTTGGTAAGCTCTACGCCGGCCTCTTCTTTTACCTCTCGTATAAGGCACTCCTCAGGTGATTCACCGGGTTCAAATTTACCTCCAAGGCCAATCCACTTATTTTTGTTGATATCATTTTCTTTTTTATTACGGTAAAGCATAAGTGTCTTGTTATCTTTTTGTATGTAGCATTCTGCACATAGAAACATATTTTTCTTATCACTAAACATTTTATGCCTCCTAGGTTTTTGGCCACATAGTTATGAATATGTCCATGGCTGCAAATTGTCACCTAATACCAACCCTAGATTAAAACCTGTAGTTTGAGCGCCGCCCCAAAAGCGCAAGGTGAAGCGCTTTTGGGGTGATTTTAGGCGTGAAAAGGTATAGGATTTTAATCAGGATTGGTATAAATATCTTTCTTAGATATTAATTTTTTTACAGACTTCTCAAACTTTGGTCTGGGCAGCATGACTAAATGGCCGCAGGTCAGGCATTTTATGCGAAAGTCCATACCGACCCGCAAAATTTCCCATTCCTTGCCGCCGCAGGGGTGGTTCTTTTTCATTTGAACTATATCACCTGTGTTGTAAGCCATTAAGTCACTATCAACCTATCTCAAATATTGGACTGTTTTGGGGTTGTTTGGCTATATGCCAAAATCGGTATCACAGAAAACCCATGATACCGACTTTATCATTTAACCGGAAGTTTGCAGCCCCTTCCTCTTAAACAGTCTAGTTTTGTTCAGCTAAGTATAAAGCTTTATATCTGTCAATAACCTCAGCGCAAGTGCAAATCTTATCTGCAAAAGAAACTATATGGCTCTCTAAGTACCTGGGGGGTATTATAGTCATGGGCCACATATGCCGTACAATAGCATCTTCTTCTATTTTGTTTAATGCTGTTACCTTTCTTGCATTTTTAAGAGCTGCACGAGGATGAGCAGAAATATGTTTTTTAGCTGAATTATGTACTTCCCGCCAATCGTAGAGGAAAAAGTCATGCAATATGCCGGCACGCGCCGCCGATCTGTAGTTAAGCCCAAGTTTGCGGCAAATAAGAAAGCTGTAATATGCTACATTTACGCTATGCTGTAAACGGCTTGTACCCACATGCTGGCTGAAATTATCAAGGCCGTTGACCATATCGCTTGTCAAAAGGTCACCAACACATTCATAGAATAAAGCAGAAAGCTCTTCATCTCGCTCGTCTAAACATATTTTTGACCATATCGCTTTTTTCAATCTGCGCAACTCCCTATATATGTAATATCGAAAATTATATTAAATCCAGTATACCCACGAAGCCAACAACCTCTACAGGATAGCACATGCAAACCAAAAAAACCAGTGACTTTCATAAAAATTAACATGTTAGTTTATCCCAAGAGCTTTACACTTTTTTTGAAAATGTAAAGCTCTTGCGGTTTATGCAACTAGGGGACCCACCTAAACGGTGCATCCGGTGCTGCATTTGAGGGCTGCGCGGTTGATTGGTTATTGGTAGTATTGCTAAAAGGTGCATTGCTTGTAGCAGTCAGTGCCGGTATTGTTCTGCTAATAACAACTTCTGTTGTATTACTGCCATTTCTCAAAACAATTCTGCCGGTGATTGCCCCTGATTCAACAGCTGTTGCCGGAATCTTTGTAAAACCGGCATTAACATGCCAGGAAGCAGTAATCGAAGAATTAGTTATTGCTCCATTAACTACAGCCATTACATTTTCAGCAGTAATTGTGTTCGATACACTTAGAGCGTTAACTGCCGCCTGTGCAGCAGTTGCAGCTGATGACAGTGATTGCTGGGTGTTGGTGTTATTATTACTTGTTGCAGCAGCCGATGTTGGCGCGACCCATGTGAATGGGGCAGCAGATGGCAGTGGCGATGAAGCTTGTGCTGAAATAGAGATTAGTGCAGGCACAGCGCCATTTGTGTCAACGCCTAAAACAATGTCTACATCGTTTCCGCCTTGGGTTAATCTAATTGTACCGGTAATTGACCCGGAAACTCCCGGTGATGCGTCATTATTAAAAGGAGCATGCCAGCTTGGTGTAATCACAGGGCTTGGGTTAGCGATTGCTCCGTTGACAGCCGCCATTATAGCAGCTGCATCAGTTGTGTTTGATAACATAAGAGCATTTATTGCATCTATCGCGGCGTTTCTTGCTCCGCTTAACGTATGCCCCCAGTTCGCCGTAATATTTGCATGAGCAGTCGGCATGGTAAATGAAGTTGTTGCATTGGTGTCATTTACAAATGTTATCCCGGGCGCTGTCCAGTTAATAAAGTCAAAACCTGTTCGTGAGCCTGCATCAATATTGACTGTGGCTCCTGCTAAATGCCTTCCGCCTGTTGCTGTTTGCCCGTTTGGAACGGCTCCTGCCACCGGGTTGTTGGTTATATTAACTAAAAATCCGTGGTTTATAGTGATGGTGTAAACCTGTGATACTCCGCTAAGTGTAGCAGTAACCCTTACTTCCGTAACACCGCTGTTATCAAGAGTAACTGCTCCACCTGTAACTGCAGTTTGAGCGCCTCCAACCGGTCCTGAGGTCATTTCAACAGTTGCCCCATCGCGCCCTGTAGCAGTAATCGTTACAGCGCTTGTAGAAGAAGGTACAGTTAAAGTATAGCTAAAATCTCCTTCTGCAAAAGCTGGCGTAAGCGTTTGGCCTGTAACTCCAAGAGCTGACAGCCTTGCCACCGGTGCACCGGGAGGATTAACTGTTACGGTAACAGCATCAGAGCGCACAGAGTCTGCTCCGGTGGCTCTAACTTCAACAAAATAGTGATGCGCTCCTGCTGTAAGACCCGTTGGAATGGTGAAAGAAGCACCTGTTGCCCCACTAACTTCTGTGCCACCTGTATTGCTGGCAGTGGTATTGCTAAACCACTGAAATGTAGGCGTGCCACTAGGGGCCACAGTTGCGGCAACAGTCAAGTCACCGGATATAGAGCCTTGTGTAACAGTAACATTTGCTGGCGGTGTATCAATATTGATTGTTGGTGTCGGCGGTACCGAATTAGCCGTCCAATTAGCCGTTACAGTTATAGCGCCTGAACCTTCCGGCACCTCAAAACTAGCCGTCGTTAGATTGGTAGGATTACTAATTGTAATTCCTGCTGGTACAATCGTCCAATTATTAAAAGTAAAACCGGTTCTTGTACCGGCGTTAAGAGCAACCACTGCACCTACATTATGGTGCTGTCCGGTGGCAAGGCCGTTAGCTGTCTGGCCTGTAGCAGCGGCACCGGTTGTTGGTGCATTCGCTATATTTACAACACGGGCTACAACCGGCGGGCTAACTTCCACCGTTACCCAGTCGGATGTTCTTGAAGTTGCGCCTTGTGCGCTTACCTCAACCCTAAATTGGGTTGTTCCAAGCATTGTAAATACTTCTTCGGCAGCTGTAGCGCCTTCAATAGGAAAAGCAGTACCATTATATCTCCAATACCACTGATAAGTTAGTGTTGGTGCAGGTGTAACAGGCGGGTGTACTTCAGCCACTACTCGCAGAGTAACCTCAGTACCTGAAGGAACAGGCACGGAAGGCTGTGTCGGTGCAGTGGTTATACGCACCTCCCGCGCCGGTGTTGTACCTCCGCCGCCACTGCCGCTGCCTTCTGCCGCCATATTTATTGTTATTGTTCTGCCGGTAATGCTTATAGTTTCGCTAAACCTATCAAAGCCGTCCCTTGTAACAGTTATATGCACATCACCGCGCCAACCTGTAGGCAGCCAGGGGAACACATCACCATCGGCATTAGTCAAACCGCTGCCTATAGAGCGCCTTACACCAAGATGAGTTATGGACATTTCAACACGAGCGCCGTCAATTGGAGTGCCGTTTTGATTTAATATACGCACCCTAAGTTGGTGATCCCACTGACCTGAACCGCCGACACCGGACCAGCCGGGCCCGTGCCACCAACCGGGATGACCCCACCAGTTTGTATTATTCCACCATGAATCATTATACCAAGAGTCACCCATCCAATGGTCAGGGCCCCAACCGCTGCCCCACCAGTTGCCGCTACCCCACCAGCCGGAATTATCCCACCAGCCGGGGCTCCACCAATCGGGAGCATCCCAAAAACCTGAGCTGCCCCAACCGCTGCCTGGGCCACCCGGTCCCCACCAGCCTGCGCCCTGATAACCCAGAAGGGTTTCCGGCCTGCGCTGGAATGTAACGCCGTTTGCTCTGACATCAGCCATTCTTATACGGCCTGTGCCTGTAAATTGAGAAGATGCTCCGTTTATTTCAGCAAAGTCAATAGATGCTTGTGTGCCAAGTTCAAAAACAGTGCGCTCAGCATTTGCATCTATCAAGAGATTTGTTGAGTGGCCTCTGTCAAGCCTTACAACAGCTCTTTCGTTTATAGTAATTCTGTTAGAATTACCGGAAAGGAGAACTCTTTCGCCCCTGCTAAAGCCAAACTCAACTATAATATCAGTAAAACCTAAATGCCTATTGGATAGGATGTCCTCGCTAAGGCTGGCAGCGCTAAACAGCCTGGCTGTCCCAATTTCAGACATTCTTCTGAGGGTTACGGAAGCTCCCGTTCTAACGCCGTTAACAACAAGCTCTCTGGCAAAGGAGTTATCTAAAACTATACGCGGGTTACCAAAAATATATATATTCCCGGAAACATGAACATTGGATAAAGTAAAATTGCCATTGGTGCGCTCAGAAAAAACCAAGTCACCTGAAATATCCATATCTCTTAAACTGCCGCTGGCAGTGTCAACCAGAAGGCTGCCGGAAAGATTTCTGTCATTATTCCCGCCGCCCAAACTTGATGTGTTCATGACCATAGCAAAATTAGTAAAGTCACTCTGCCGCGGTATGGCAGTTGCCAAATTTTGCCCCGGTGTTGCAAAAGTGAGGGGATTAAGGTTACCCTCAGCCGGCGGTATAAAAGATATATCCAGGCCACTTACCCTGTTCATTGCTCTTGTAAGCACAACCACCGCTTCTCCTCTGGTTATAGGGGCATGAGGCCTAAATGTTCCGTCAGGAAAGCCCTGCATAAAACCGGCAGACACAACAGCGCCTATGTACGGCCTGGTCCACGCAAAAGGAACATCACTAAACTGGCCTGCACCTGCTTCAAAAGGGGTTAAGCCGGAAATGCGATGTATAACAACCGCTGCTTCTTCGCGGGTAATTTGTTGGTTAGGCAGAGCCAAAGTTCCGGCAATTATATAACCTGCGGCCTGGGCTCTTGATATTTCTTGAAAATACCAATCGTCGGGCCTTACGTCACTAAAGCCTATGGGTGCAAGCTGCATAAAACCAAAAGCCCTATTCACAAAAGTGTAAAACTCTGCTCTGGTAATGGGGTTATTAGGCCTCACTGTTCCATCAGGAAAACCTGTAATAAAACCCCTGGCCATAAAAGATTCCATCTGCTGCTGGGCAAAGTGGCCGACTAAGTCGGTTGCTGCCTTTGCCTCAAATGAGCCGCCAAAGACAAGCAAAAACGCCAGTGCTAAACTAAGTAGTCTCTTCACAATAGTATACCTCCCTGTAAAGTTGCCATTACACACTCTGCTGCAAAATAGATATTCACTTGATACGAACATTTATATTATTTTGCAGAAAGCCATATTTTACTGCATAAGCGATATTCACCTGGTTGGAACATTGATGTGCTTTTGCAGAAAGTCATACATTTCATTATCGACTGTTGAAAGCTGTTGTATAATAGTAAATCATGCAGATAACTCAGTCTTTATTAGTTAATTTTTCCCATACCTCCCATATAAGGCCTCAAACTTTCCGGAAGGTTAACAGAACCATCTTCATTCAAGTTGTTCTCAAGGAAAGCTATAAGCGCCCTTGGCGGCGCAACTACTGTGTTATTAAGAGTATGTGGGTAATAATTCGCACTTTCACCTTTAACTCTTAAACTAAGCCGTCTGGCTTGAGCCTCGCCAAGGTTGGAGCAGCTGCCTACTTCAAAATATTTCTGCTGCCTTGGTGAAAAAGCTTCAACATCTATGCTTTTTACTTTCAAGTCAGCTAAATCACCTGTGCAGCATTCCAGCGCCCTGACGGGTATATTAAGTGAGCGAAAGTAATCAATGGTATAATTATACATTTTTTCAAACCATTCCATACTGTCTTTGGGCTCGCAGACTACAACCATCTCCTGTTTTTCAAACTGGTGTATGCGGTATACTCCGCGCTCTTCTAAGCCATGAGCGCCCACTTCTTTTCTAAAACAGGGGGAGTAGCTTGTGAGCGTCTGCGGCAGTTCCTCAGGTTTTATTATTGTGTCTATAAACTTCCCTATCATTGAGTGCTCACTAGTGCCTATTAAGTAAAGGTCTTCACCTTCGATTTTATACATCATATTGTCCATTTCTTCAAAGCTCATAACCCCCGTTACAACAGAGCTTCTAATCATAAACGGCGGGATGTAGTAGGTGAAACCCTTGCTAATCATGAAATCCCTTGCGTAAGAAAGCAAAGCGGATTGAAGCCTGGCAATATCGCCCTTTAAATAATAAAAGCCGCTGCCGCCAACTTTCCTTGCGGCGTCTAAGTCTACGCCATTTAACCTCTCCATTATGTCAATGTGGTAGGGGATTTCAAAGCTTGGCACATAAGCTTCGCCAAATCTCCCAACTTCTACGTTTTCACTGTCATCTTTACCCATAGGAACAGAAGCGTCCATTATATTAGGTATATTCATCATTATTTCTTTAACTTTATCTGCAAGCTCATTTTCTAAAGATTTAAGAGCCTCAAGGCGCGGAGCAATTTCGCTGACTTCTTTTTTTAAATCCTCCGCCTCATCTTTTCTGCCGGTTGCCATAAGATTACCGATTTCTTTGCTTTTCACATTGCGGATATTGCGCAGAGAATCTGCCTCTGCTATAGCCTCGCGATACTTTTGGTCAAGTTCTATAGCTTTATCTACTAAATCAAGCCTATCTTCTTGAAATTTCTTACGCATATTTTCCCTAACAAGTTCAGGCTCGTTTCTAATTAGTTTAATATCAATCAAAGAGTAAAACCTCCTTTATCTTCATCTTTTGATGTTTTTTCTGTTTCCTCGTCCTTTTTTACTTCAAAATCCGGTTTATGAGTTTTAAGTAGTTCTAAAAATTCATCACCTGTAATATTTTCTTTTTCGAAAAGGTGTTCAGCCAATTCCTCCATGACTTTTTTATTTTCTCTCAGGAGATTTTTAGCCTGCTGGTAGCACTCATCAAGAATTCGTTTAACTTCCTTGTCTCTTAGTGCCTCAGTCTCGGGGGCACATGTGGCCACAGGCCGCCCGTCTAAATATCTGCTCTCAACACTTTCAAGGCCCATAACCCCAAAAGCCTCACTCATACCGTACTGGCTTACCATACTCCTAGCCATGGCCGTTGAGCGCTCTATATCGTTAAAAGCCCCTGTAGTAGCAGTGTTAAACATTATTTCTTCTGCCGCCCGGCCGCCTAAGGCCGACACTATGCGTGAGATTATTTCTTCTTTAGTAGTTAAATAGGTTTCTTCCTCAGGAACATACATAACATATCCCAAACTGCCCATTGTTCGCGGCACAATGGTAATTTTTTGCACCGGTATAGTGTTTTTTTGAAGGGCCATTGTAAGAGCGTGGCCTATTTCATGAAAAGCGACTATGCGTTTCTCCTTCTTAGTCAAAACGCGGTCTTTCTTTTCTTTGCCGGCCATTACAACTTCAACAGACTCCATAAGGTCTTCCTGTTTAACTTTTTTACGGTTTTCACGAACAGCCCGCAGAGCCCCTTCATTTATCATATTAGCAAGATCGGCGCCGGCGGCGCCGCTGGTTGCCATTGCAATTCTCTTTAAGTCTACATCATCATCAAGGGCTACTTTTTTTGCGTGAACCTTGAGTATTGCCTCGCGTCCAATTAAGTCGGGCTTTTCAACTATTACTCTTCGGTCAAAGCGGCCGGGGCGCAGCAAAGCCTTGTCCAGAGACTCCGGCCTGTTTGTCGCAGCAAGCACAACAAGGCCTTTAGATGTGTCAAACCCATCCATTTCCGAAAGAAGCTGGTTTAGAGTTTGCTCGCGTTCATCATTGGTGCCGTATTGATTGTCACGGCTTTTGCCTACCGCATCAATCTCATCTATAAATATTATACAGGGAGCGTTTGTGTTCGCCTGTTTAAACAAGTCCCTAACCCTTGAAGCGCCAACACCCACATACATTTCAACAAATTCTGAGCCTGTTAAAGAAAAGAAAGGCACCTTAGCCTCGCCTGCAACAGCCTTGGCAAGTAATGTCTTTCCTGTCCCGGGAGGGCCCACAAGAAGCGCTCCTCTGGGCTGCCTGGCGCCTATGGCAACATATTTTTCAGGATTGTGAAGATAGTCTATAATTTCACTGAGAGATTCTTTAGCTTCTTCTTGCCCTGCAACATCGGAAAAAGTAATGCCGGTGGCTTTTTCCATATTATAGAGCTTGGCATTTGATTTGCCTACACCCATTATTCCGCCGCCGCCCATGCGTCTGGACATATTTCGCATTATAAGGCTAAATATCAGATAGAAAAAGGCTATGGGCAGAACCCAGTTCATTATGATAGGCATTAAAACGCCTTGGTCAACAGCATATCTTACAAACTCAATATCGTGCTCGTGTAAAAGTTCAACCAAATCCGGAAAAGCAATAACGCCTGTGTAGTATACAATTTCTTGTTCACCTGCAGAAGACCCAGGCCGGCCTATAAAACTTGGCAGACGAGGTACTGCGGGCGCCTCACCTTCTGCGGCGCCTTCAGAATCACCGCCTGCGCCGATTATCTGTTCAACCGATTCCATATCCGCATTTTCACGCAGTGATATTAGATATCTGTCGCTTTGAAATTCAACAGACTGAATGTAACCGCCGTGAATCAAATCCAAAAAAGCATTAAACGTTATGCCTACTCTTGCGCTTCCACCCATATTGCTTATTACAAACTGTATAAGCACAGTACAAATAAGCCCTATTATCATAAGGTTAAATATATTAAAGTTACTGTCTTTAGGGCTTCCGCCCTTGTTGTTTTTATTGTTTTTATTCTCCACGCCAGACCTCCTTCATAAGCCGATTAGGAGCTTTAATATAACTGTCTGTAATTGTTATCACAGTTCTTCAATTATAACAAATATAATAAAAAATATGTGAGAAATTCATAAAAAATTAACAAAGCTCGTTTAAAGCGCCTGCCATTTACATTTTTTCATGTTTATTTGAAATCCGTCACCTACAAATTCAATGCCTTCATCCAAGAGAAAGTTTTTTTGATGCTGCCTATCGCCAAATATATAGTTTGGAGCAAGTTTGCCGCTGGAAGAAACCACTCTGTGGCATGGAAGCTTTCGATTTGAGGGCGATTTTTTCATAGCATAACCTACTGCTCTTGAATTTTGCGGTCTGCCTAAAGCGCGGGCAATTTGACCGTAGGAGGCAACTTTGCCGGGCGGTATAGCTTCAACTATATCGTAAATTTGCTCGTAAAACTTAGTATCAATCAGTTCGAATCGCCTCCAATATTTGTGCGTATAGTGTTCTGGTTTCCTTCGGATCGTTAAAGCTTATAAAAATATTTTCATGAGAAATCTCTACCAGTATATAGCAAACGACATTGAAAAACGTGAGGGGGCAAGTGCGGCCCCAAAACAATCTATGTGCGGTTAAATCATCCGCACAGACCAACGGTTGGGGTAGGTGTTTTTGGGCAAAACCGTAGGTTTTAGCACGTAGGCGGCTCACGATTTTGAAAGTCGTTTGCTATAGTCGGTGAAGATGTGGCACTGACAAACAAAAGTCCGGCTTCAAAATTGCCTTTAAGCGTCCCGGAAAATCCACCGTAGCCGTTTCTTCGCATACCGGTTCCTATCTCTCTCATTGGCAGCTCAACAAGTGTGACCTTGACTTCTCCTATATCGGAAAACAAAATTTCTCTGCCGTACATGCCGTCGATTCGTATGCCATACTGTGAAACTGCTACAATTGGTTCTCTTTCTCCAAAATAAAATAAAATGGCAAGGCCGGTAATTGTTATTGCCATAGTCGCGGCTAATATTAGTGTTCTTAACACATATGCTCTGGTTCTTGGGAATTTAGAGTACATCCTAAAGGACGAAGTAAAAGCATCCACTAAAAGCACAGCTAAAGCTACGAAAACAAAAGTAGTCTCAAAATATATTGTTACCATTAGGAGTGCTGACCAAAAAGAAAGCCTGAGCAGCATATTCCCTGCCGATTTAGCAAGCCACCTCTGCTCTATTAGCTTTCTGACCTCTCCGGGCAGAGTGTTGTAGCCGGATATAAGCATAAGCCCTTTTCCATTTCTAATAAACAGACCGAGGATAAAAGTTGGTATAATAAAAAACAAAAATACAATTAAAGCTGCAATCATTTTTATCGCCTCGAAAAATCTTACACTGCTTTAAAAGAGAGCTATGCTACCGGGGTTTCAGTATAACGAATTAATTTATTAAATGCAACAGCAATAAACCCCTGCATATAAAAACACTGCAGGAGTTTATTATTATTTCCATTTCAGAAAATATATTACAGAACCTAAGCTTCTATTAATTTATTAAATTTTGCAAGGGCTTCAGGTATATTAATATTTTGCGGGCATAATGGGGCGCAGTTTCCGCAGGCTGTACAGGCAGACGGCTTTTCCTCGGCTCTTAGAGCGCTAAGAGCCGCCCTTAACATCCATGCAACTTCAAAACCGGCTTCATTATACATAGTCAGCAGCAAAGGTATATTAAGTTTTTGAGGGCAGCCTTCCACGCAGTACTGGCAGCCGGTACAAGGTGCAAGCTCTGTTATAGATTCCATCACCTGAGCAAGCAGCGTAGATTCATCTTCTGTAACAGGGTCAGACTTTTCAAAAACCCTTAAATTCTCTTTAAGTTGTTCAAGCGTACTCATGCCGCTTAATATAACAGGGATATTTTCAAGTGATTGTAAGTATCTAAAGGCCCAAGAAGCATGAGAATCCTCCGGGCGAGCAGCTTTTAAAATAGCATCAGCGTTAGCGTCAAGGTTAGCAAGCTTGCCGCCGCGCAAAGGCTCCATGACAAAAACTGCCAGTCCGTTTTTTGTTAACAATTCGTATTTTTTACTTGCTTCTTGCAGGGTCCAGTCCATATAATTAAGTTGTATCATGGCAAACTCAAAAATATTTTGGCCCTTAGATTCCAAATGTTTCAGAAACTTATCAATTGTTTCGGCGCGGCCGTGAGATGAAAACCCAATATGGCCTATGCGGCCTTTTGCTTTTTGCTCTAAAAGGCACTCGACAATGCCTAACTTTTTATCTGTATAAATGCCGTATGTAGTCTCGGATACATTGTGCAGTAAATAAAAATCAAAATAATCAACGCCGCATTTGTTAAGCTGGTATTCAAAAATTTCCGCAGGTGAAGAAAAAGTCTTACTTTCAAGATTAAAACCGCCTACCTCTAGCTTACCATCAACAACTTTCAGCATATTACCCGGCATTTTAGAGGCCAGATACCAACTGTCACGAGGAAAACGGTTAAGAGCCTTGCCTAAGAAATTTTCCGAGTCACCACTGTGATAAAAGTAAGATGTGTCGTAATAGTTAATACCATGCTCGTAGGCATATTTAACAAGTTCCATTGCTTTTTCTTCGTCAATGGGGGCACCATAACCTTCCCCGCCGGCCGGAAGGCGCATAGCACCTAAACCCAGCCACGAAAGCTCTTTGTCTTTGAATTTTCTGTAAATCATAAAATTACCTCCTTAAGTGTGTTGGAAATATCCTATATAGTGAGAATAAATGGAAACAGCGCTACAACCAGCAAAAAAGCCAGAAGGTTAAACAAGCCTCCGACTTTCACATAATCCATAAAGCGGTAGCCCGCAGAAAGGGTCATGGTCATAGGCGGGGTAGAAACAGGGGTTGCGTAGCTTATGTTTGCTGCAATTACCACAGCCATAACCACTGACTTTACATCAAAACCAAGGGTTAGCGCTACAGAAATAGCGATAGGAACCAAAAGGGCGGCTGTAGCTGTGCTTGACATAAAGTTGCCCAACACAACAGCAACAAAAGCAAGCGCAGCACATAAAAGCCAAGGGGTTACATAGTCACCTAGAAGATTTACCATAGACTGCGCAACCAACATGCCCGCACCGCTTTGTTCTAGGCCGGCTGAAAGGCCCAAGGAACAGGCTATGACTACCAAAGTAGTCCAGTCCATTTTTTGAAAAGCTTTTTTTTGCGATATACAGCCTGTTACTATACATATTACTGCGCCAACCATTGCCACAGTGCCCACAGTCCATAAACCGCTTATAAAGCCTGTTATACAAAAAAGTAAAACAGCAGCAGATATGTACATTTTAGCAGTGTTTCGTTCTGTATTTAAGGTTTTAGCTTTTGGCTCTAAAGGTTCATTTTCAGAAATCTCAGGAAAATCAAATACCTTTTTTTGCAGTATATGGCCTATAGTCAGATAGTAGGCGAGCAGCAAAAGTATAACGGGTCCCCCTGCAAGGCTTAGCTCAAAAAACGCCATTGTATCATGGCCGCCGTCACGCAGGGCGCTTTGAGCAATAAGTTGAGGGGTAGAGCCTACCAGAGTCAGACCGCCGCTTGTAACCGCCGCTATACCTATTATCATATAAGTATTCTTTTTTAAAAACTTTCCTTTTGACGCGGTAACAGCAGCAGATGCTATAGGAAGCATCATAGCCATTGCGGCAGTGTTGCTCAAAAAAGCCGCGGGAATAGTTGCCGCCAGTATAAGCACTACTATAAACTTCTTTTCATTTGCGCCTACTGCCAGAATAATTTTTTCACCTAAAATCTGTGCAACACCGGTTTCAAAGAGCGCAGAACCTACAACCAACATACCGGCCATTAAAAAAACCATGTCGTTACCAAACCCGGCAAAAGCAGAATTAAAGGGTACCACACCAAAAATGGCGAGGGCAAGGCAAGCAATAATTGAAGTTGTAGCAACGGGAATAGGCTCGGTAATGTACAGTATAAGCGCAACACCTATGATAATAAGCGCAATTGTGCTAGCTTCCAAAATCAGCTCCCCTTTATATTACTTAACTTAAACAAAGTGACTCCTTCTTAAGTTTGTAATACTTAAAATCACTATCCCCATGAGTATATGTAAAACCAATTTTTTGCAAAACGTGTTGCGAGCGTTTATTTCGCAAAACCGTATCAGCAATCATAGTTTCAAGTTTAAGCACGGAAAAAGCATAATTTAAAAGCAGAGAAATTGCTTCTGTGCCATGGCTCTTGTTTTTTACTGAATCATTAATCAGCGCAATGCCAAACTCGGCTGTTTTTTTGTCATAATTAATATGCTTTAAATAAATCCGGCCAATTACATTGCCGTTATAAATAATTGAAAAATATTCTCTGGTTGTATCAGCCATTCGCTTGTTATAGTCTTTATTGCAAAGCTCAAAATCATAAAGAAAAGGCTCCGTGCTCATCATAGGGTCGGTAATATAATTGCTGCAAAACTTATGCCACTGTTCTCTTGTACAGGGTGAAAGTAAAATGTTTTTACCGGTAAGTGCTGCATGGTCAGCCATAATAACCTCCGCTCTTAGTTTAGTCGAACCTTGAAAAAGAAAATCGCTATACTAGACGTCTTCCGAAATCAGTTTTTCAGGCGCGTGGAAAATCATTGAAGCCTGATATTTCGCACGCATCCAGAAAAACTAAATTGATTTCGGAAGAAGTCTACTGTTGATTAAGTAAGAAATGTGAAGTAGAATATAATTGTATACTCCAATATTGACAAAAGCAATAGTTGCAAAGCATAAATATTAAGAAAGAGAGGCATTTTACGTGACAGTTGAAAAGCTTTATGTATGTACCTCAAGGGCGAAGCCCTCCTCTTCTAAGCCAAAGTTTGCTTTGGCGAAAGCGGCGGGGCGGCCGCCTATTGGATGGGGGTTTTCAAGCCCCCATCCAATAGCTTTACATTTTCGCAGAAAATGTAAAGCTTTGACTGCAATTTTGGTTTTAAGCTTGAGTGCAGTATTATTCACTGCCCCTCAGACTGTGGAAGGGTCTTATGAGCCGGTGCAGACACGCCGCCACATACCTTGGTTGTTTTATACATACACCCAGCCCGATTTTAGGTCTCAGCGGCTTGAAAGCTTCAACCCGCAGGATGTAACAATTATTAGAGAATCCGGTGACTGGGCTTTGATAAACACGGCCTCCGGTGAAGCTTGGGTGTATACAGCCGCCAATAGAATATACATAGACAAGGTTATGCCTATTTATAATTTTGATGACGAAACCATAATGGGCCGCATAAACCCACAGGTTGTTACCATATTAGAGCGCCGAGATAATTTACTTAAGATTGAAACATGGCTGGGGCCCGGCTGGATAGATTTAGACTTTATGCCGCCTGTTCAAGAGTTGGAAGACTTTATACGTCCATTCGGCAACACTGTTTCGGTTTACTATGAGAACCTTGAGAGTGGTTTTGTGTTTCGCCACAATTCAGAGCGGGATTACTTTGGGGGCAGCGCTACAAAGGCTCACCTTGCGCTATACATTTACCACAAAGCAGAGCTTGGAGAAACAGACTTAGACAGCATACATACTTACACATCGGCAGACTATTGGGGCGGCAGCGGCATTATCCGCCAAAGATACAATGTAGGGGCGCGGTTTACTCAAAGAGAGCTTCTGCATTTAATGATAACCCCAAGCGATAATATAGCAACAAGGATACTCCGGCGCATACATGGGCTTGACGGGCTTCGTACTTTTATAGAAAGTATAGGCGGCAACCCTGATTTTATACAAACCTTAACATATTCACGCCTAAGTGCTGATGAGGCAGGGCTTATCATGAGAGAAATTTATAAGTATACAGAATCTGAGAGCTTATACGGCCATGAGTTTAGAGACAATCTTCTTGCAAACAGATACCCATTTATTATATCAGACCACCCCGTGGCAAGCAAAAGCGGCTGGGCCGCAAACTTTGGCGGTGCTTACCATGATATGGCTATTGTTTACGCGCCTTCTCCATATGTGCTTACTATTCTATCTAACAGAAACGGTACTGCGGCTGATAAAAGACTGTATGAAAATATATCCATGCGTATACAGGAATTTAACGATAACTGGTTTTTGCCGCTTAGTGTAAGTGAGGCTCCGGAAATTGAAGAAAACGAAGAAAACATGGAAGAGGAAACGCAAAATGTAGTGATTGCCAACTTAATAGTTGATGGGTGGTTTTCGTGAGAGCTATTAATATTATTTATGACGATATGAAAAAAGATTTACCATCAGAGCAATTGCATAAATTATTTGTATCAGCAGGCTGGTCAGACGGCTCCGAAACCTCTGATATGCTTGAAAACTACTACAAACCTTTTATAAACTCAACTCTTGTGATTTCTGCATGGCAAACTCAAAGTTTGATAGGGGTAGTACGGGTATTAAGTGACAAAATATTTAGGTCTATAATTTATGATTTGATAGTTTTGCCGGAATATCAAAATAGAGAAATAGGCAAGGAATTAGTAAAGCGCTGCATAGAGCATTACCCAAACTCAGAATGGTTTGTGCAAACAACTGAAAAAACACTGTTGGCGGTTTAGCGCCAAAATAGCCGTTGAGTTGACCGGTTGCAAAAAGAGGGCTAATTTCTGCACTCCATACTATGCGGTTAAACTCCTTCCGGGGGTATCCAAAGTCATAACGGTCAAGGCTTTCTTGATAGGTTCGACTTTGACAAAGCAACCATTTTTTTAAATACTGTTCATATTGGAGCCCTTTCTCTCAAAACACAGGTTTTAATAGACCTGTTCGGAAACTGTTTCACACAATTTTTTTATGATTTTCGCCTTCAACAATTTTTGCTAAAAATTACGCAAAAATCATTACTGTCGTAAATTTATAGTGGTTTCAGTCCAAAATGGACTGAAACCACGCCATGCATTCGCACTTTTGCTAAAGCAAAAATGCTCATTTTAGACATTTTAAAATTAATTCACTATACTTCGAAAATTACATTCTAAAAAATTGGTTCTAAAACAGGTTTCCCAACAAGTCTAATACTCAAAGAACCCTTTTTTAGTTTTTCTGCCAAGGGTATTAGCTCTAACCATCTTTTTAAGAAGTGGGTGAGGGCGGTATTTATTGTCACCTGTTTCAGATTGAAGAACTTCCATAATAGCAAGGCAAACATCAAGACCTATTAAATCACCAAGAGCCAAAGGCCCTAAAGGATGGTTTGCGCCAAGCTTCATAGCAGTATCAATATCAGAAGCGCAGGCAACACCTTCGGCCAATATGCCAACAGCCTCATTAATCATGGGAACAAGCACACGGTTTACAACAAAACCTGCCGCTTCATTAACTTTAACAGGGGTTTTGCCAATCTCTTCCGATATGCAAACCACCTTGTCAATCACATCAGGGCAGGTCAGTGCACCGCCTATAACTTCAACAAGTTTCATAATTGTTGCAGGGTTGAAAAAATGCATTCCAACCATACGTGAGGGTTCCTCAAGAGAACTTGCAATTTCTGTTATCGAAAGGCTGGATGTGTTTGTGGCAAATATCACATCTTTAGGCAGAAGTTTTTCAAGCTTGCCAAACAACTCTTTTTTTACCGCCATATTTTCATAAATAGCTTCTACTACAAGACTGCAAGTTGGAATGTTATCAATTTCACAGGGGGTTACATTGGAAAGAATCCTATCAGCTTCTTCTCCTGCAATTTTTTCCCTGTCTACAAGTTTTTTCAGAGATGCTGCCATAGCGGTTTTACCCTTTTCTGCAAAAGAAATTTCTCTGTCGCACAAAGCAACATCATAACCGGCAGTTGCAAATACTTGAGCAATACCCCAGCCCATTGTTCCCGCGCCTATAACACTCATTTTTTTGTCCATTTGTTACTCTCCTTTATATTCATATTTTTCCTGATTAGTAAAAGCGTTAAGTCCATTTTTCGCATCATTTGAGTTAAATAGAGCGGAAAACTCACGGGCTTCTATCTCAAGCCCTTCGGTAAGAGTAACATCTATACCGCACAACATAGCTTTTTTAGCAGCACTTACACCAAGAGGCGCATTTTTACCGATTTTAGCAGTTAAGTCAAAAGCAACATCCATAAGCTCATCCAACGGATGAACAGCGTTTACCAAACCTATTTCAAGGGCCTTAGCTGCGTCTATCCTCTTAGCACTGAACATGAGTTCGGCTGCTCTGCCACTGCCAATAAGCCGCGCTAAGCGCTGAGTACCGCCCCAACCGGGGCAAATCCCCAAAGTAACCTCAGGCAGAGCAAAAGATGCTTTTTCTGCCGCCAGGCGAATATCACAAGCAAGGGCAAGCTCACAGCCTCCGCCAAGGGCAAAACCATTTACCGCCGCAATAACCGGAAATGGCAGAGTTGAAAGCTTAGAAAAAACAAGATTGGTGTTATGAGAGAGCTTATAAGCTCCATCTGCATCAAGTGTCGCTAATTCTTTAACATCTGCTCCGGCCACAAAAGCTTTAGGGCCTTCTCCCGTAACAATTAGAGCACGAATATTTCCCTTACTGCCAAGTTCATCTAAAGCCTTATCAATCTCATCAACTGTTGCCAGATTAAGGGCGTTAAGCGACTCAGGGCGTGTAATTGTAAGAACGGCAGTATTCCAGCCTGCCGGGTTTAATACATATTCCAAAGTTATGTTTGACATTTAGCCCTCCTATTTTGGCCTTTGGCCGTTATTAAGAGCCTGTTTAATATCTCCATTGCGCCATCTTTTTGGCTTATTTTCCACTAGCCTTCGGCAGCTTTTTCTAGCAAAAGCTTTAGCTTTGCGTCGAAAAAGCTTTCTTGCCTGCTGAAAAAATGCTCAAAAATCCGACACAAGCGAGATATTAAACAGGCTCTAAGTTTTACTGTCTATAAATAAATTTTTTAAGTTAAAGTTGGCTCTCTTTAAATTTCAAAGAGAAAACAAGGGGGACTTATGCTAAATACCCCTTGTCTCCTCTTTAAGCCATGCTTTTTCTTCTTCGTCCAAATAAGGGGACAGCTTATCATAAACTTCTTTATGATAATTATTAAGCCATGCCATCTCACTGATTGTAAGAAGGGACCTATCAATAGCGGCTAAATCAAAAGGAGCGAAAGACAAGGTTTCAAAGCAAAGGAAGTTTCCAAATGTGCTTACTCCGCGCTTCTTAGCCAAAATTATGTTTTCTAATCTTATACCATACTCGCCGTTTTTATAGAAACCAGGCTCATTTGAAAGAAGCATTCCCGGTGTTATTGGCACGGCATTAGGCTGCGTTGCTATACGCTGAGGCCCTTCGTGAACGCTTAACGCAGCACTTATGCCGTGGCCTGTTCCATGTTTATAATCAAGCATATCATCCCATAAAGGTTTTCTTGCCACTATGTCTATATAATGGCCGTTCATACCCTCAAGAAATGTAAGGCCGGCAAGAGCGATGTGGCCTTTTAACACAAGAGTAAAGTTTCTTTTCATTTCATCAGTAATTTCACCGAGCACTAAAGTTCTTGTAATATCGGTTGTACCGCCCAAATAATAACCCACAGAGTCTATCAGTAACATACCGTAAGGTTTAATTATCGCACAGTTATCAGCATCGGGTTTGTAGTGTATAATAGCCCCGTTAGCCTGATACCCACAAATTCCTATATCGTTTGCTCTTATAAAGGAGGCAAAGGAGGCACGTATTTCATTTAGTTTAGTCCATGCCTGATGTTCACTAATGCTTTCAGACTTAGAGTTTTCTTTTATCCATTTAATAAACTTTGTGAGGCTTACACCATCTTCTATAGTGACCCTTTTATAGTTTTCAATTTCAATATCATTTTTAACAGCTTTAAAGTCAGTAGTAATATCTGTATTTATAGTGACCTTTTTAAAATCTTTTATTGCTTCGTAAAGAGCAAAACAAGTTCTGGAAGGGGATATTAGCACTGCGGCATCTTTAGCTAAAGAAGAGGCAACATAGTTATAAATATCATTATAGCCAAAAATTTTTACACCATCTTTTTCAAGTTCGGGCTTTATGGGCATAACTACAATTTCATCTGCAAAAAGCATACACTCATTGCCGCCAATGATTAAATATGCCTCAAAAGCAAGGGTTTGGTCTGTTTTGGAGCGTACGTTTAATGTCCAAGCAATATCCTCAAGAGAAGATAATATATAATGGGTTGCCCCCGCTTTATTCATAACTTCTCTTATCTGTTTAAGTTTTTCTCCAAGGCTTAGGCCTGCATATTTAATATCGTAAATAAAAGCCTCAGACATTGACAGAACAGGCGGCTCTGACATAGATGCTGCAACAACCTCCATACCGGGCTTAAAGGCCACTTTTTTATCAGCTATATATTTAATTATATCATCAGCCATTTTAACACTTAAAGTACGCTCATCAAAAGAAATAACGCCGCCCTCAGGAGTGTTTTCCTTTACAAAATCATCCCAAAGAATATCTGTAGGCACATGTGTATTAAAAACCAAATACTCTGTTCCTGAAAGCTCATTTTGTGATTGCAACGCATACCTTCCGTCTGTCCAAAAAGCAGCTTTGTCTGTGGTAACGACCGCCATTCCTGCAGAGCCTGTGAACCCTGAGAAATAATTGACGTAATTCCAATTCTCTCTGCCATAAGCGGACTGATGCGGATCAAATCTTGTAAGTATAAAAGTGTTTATGCCTTTTTCAGCCATATGTTTTCTAAGTAGTGACAGCCTTTTTTCTATAGTTGAACCCAATATTAGCACCTCCTGCGTAGAATTATGCTTACAGTATAGCATAAGTAAGCTTTATATGTAAAAAATATATTTCAAAGCAACTTTATTTCAAACTCAAATTCATGTTTTATCGGTATATTATCAATGCCTAAAAGACTTTCAGCCGGCGGCTCTTGTTTTAGTTTCCGTGTGATATCAAAAGCGTTAATATGTACTGCCCTCAAGTCAAAGCCTCTTCTCTGGTAAAAACGTATGGCGTGTGTGTTGTCATTCATTGTAATTAGCCAAACTCTCTTACAATTTTTAGACTTAGCTAAACCAATTACCGAATCTATCAAATTAGTTCCCACACCTATTGATTCAATAGTGCTGTACAAAACCACGATTTCACAATCGCTGCCTTTTATTTCATAAAGAACAGCACCAATTAACGCATCATTTCTTAGAGCAATAAACCCTTGAAGGTCACGTATATTTATAATATTACCGCGAGTTACTATAGGGTCGCCCCATTCTTTAAGTACGTGATTAATTATTGCTTTTCTATATTTTTCATCTAAGGCTTTTATCTTCACAAACACTACACTACCTCTTTTTCTTACCGCTGTAATGATACCCTGAAACAGCGCCTATCACCCCGCCGAAAATATGGGTCATTCGAGCTATATTATCAGTGTATATAAAAGCATTCATAAGTTCCCGGCCCAAAAATATAATTATTACAAGTAAAAGAGTTACCGGTATCTTACCCTTCTCGTAATTTGCATAAGATGAGAGAAGTATAAGAAAAAACACTATGCCGCTTGCACCTAAAAGCGCTGAATTAAAAAGTATAACATGAAGGATTCCTGTGATTAAAGTAGTTATAATCATTAACTTAAGCAAATTTTTTGAGCCGTACTTTTCCTCTATCATAGGCCCTATCAAAAGTATGGTAAGAAAATTAGAAAAATAATGCTCGAAATTTGCATGACCAAAAACATGAGTAAAAAATCTTATATAAAAAAGAGGGTCAGTTGGCGAGCCTCTGTAAACAGAGAAAAAAAGCCAGTTTGCCAAACCTCCCGTAATATCAGATATAACAAGAGCGGCGAATGACAGAATAGTATAGGTTAAAATAACAGGGGAATTATATTTCAGCATTCTTGTGTAACCTCCATAATTTCTCTTATATACTTTTTCTAAGCAACCTCTAATTACTTCTGTGCCCGTCTTGCCTGAATCCATTCGTGAGCAAATAAACCCATTTCACCTGTAAAAGAATGTCCGACATCATCAAATATTTCCAGTGTGACATCTCTTCCGGCGCTATTCATAAGATTGTAAACCCTTATGGATTGGTTCAAAGGTACGACATCATCAAGACGGCCATGCATTATCAATAAAGGCGTTTTTATCTCATCAGCCCAGCGTACAGCCGAGCGTTTGTAGTATTCTTGGGGAACTTCAGCAGGTGTGCCACCTGTGGCCACAAGCGCACCGCGCCATGCGTTTATGGCATAGTGTTCGCTTGCCGACGCAACTCCATTGACGCTAACAGCGGCATCTATGCGCTTATCTCTCCGCAATATCATATACGTCATCATTCCGCCACGCGAATCACCAATCATATACATTTCGTTTGCTTTAAAACTAAAAGATTCGGATATGTCCATAAGTGTCAAAATATCATTTATATCATCACCGCCCCATTGGTCGTGTTTTATACCTTCTATTAAGTGGCTACCGGTGCGGTAGTAGGTTTGCAATACAATGTAACCTCTTGAAGCCCAGGTAACTCCCCTCGATATGAGGGTATTAGAGCTTACATCTGAGCCGGTGACATTAGCTCCTCCTCTATTACGAATTAAAATAGGGTATTCATTTTCCAAATAATCAGCCGGTGCAGAGATATAGCCCATTACATGAGCACCGTCCCTCGTTTCGTAAATAATCGAAAACATTAAAATGTCAGAGAAATCCTCATCATCATATGTTCCTTTTAGATACTCGACAATGTTTGAGTGGAAGAAGGAGCGTTGCATCCTTTCTTCTGAAATTTTAATGACAGATATTATTTGCTTGAGTATATCCAGCTCATCTAAGGAATCAATCATAATAGTTCGATTGTAGTAAAAATACATAGGCGCAACAATAATTAAAAACATGATAGATAGCATTATTTTTTGTTTCGTAAATTTTTGCTTTATAATCACTATCACCCAATTTCAGTTCATGTGTTTAAAATCAATAAGCCACCTAAATGATAAGTTAAGTTAATACTTCAAAACCTTAATGCAATAAACGATGATTACATCCATCAGTCTTGCTTATCTGTTATGAGTAGGTTCGTCAGAACCGGGGCCCCCAGAACCAGGGCCACTTCCACCGCCGCAGCAAGCATTAAGTGAGCTATCGTCAAATGCAACTATCAAGTTCATTTCATCTTTACCCCAAATTAAGTCATTTAAGCTTATCATATGTTTTCCTCCTATAGTAAATAATCAAATAGGCGGCTTATTTATATGGACATGAGTACCTATGAAAAATATAATAATTTAGCTCATGTATTTTTCGCATTTTGGATTGATTGAACTACCTTTGTGGCCTTCTTGCCTGAATCCATTCGTGAGCAAATAAACCCATTTCATATGTAAAAGAATGTCCGACATCATCAAATATTTCCAGTGTAACATCTCTTCCGGCGCTATTCATAAGATTATAAACCCTTAGTGACTGGTTTAAAGGCACTTCCTCATCAAGACGACCGTGCATTATTAATAGAGGTGTTTTTATTTCGTCAGCCCAATGTACTGCCGAGCGTTTATAATACTCTTGCGGAACTTCCATAGGTGTATCACCTGTTGCTATCAGTGCACCTCTCCAAGAATGTCTGGCATAATATTCACTTGCTGATGCAACACCATTGACGCTAACCGCGGCATCTACGCGCTTATTCTTCCGCAGTATCATATAGGTCATCATTCCGCCACGCGAATCACCAATCATATACATTTCGTCAGCCTTAAAACTAAAAGACTTGGATATATCCATAAGAGTTAAAACATCATATATATCGTCACCGCCCCATTGGTCATATTTTGCACCTTCGATAGAATAAGCACCGCTGCGGTAATAAGTTTGCAGTACAATATACCCTCTTGGAGCCCATGTAGTGCCTCTTGCTATAAGATGATTGGGGTCGAAACTTGGTCTAATGGTATTAGAACCACCTCTGTTGCGAATCAAAATAGGGTATTCATTTTCCAAATAATCTACCGGAGCTGAGATATTACCCATCACGCGAGCACCATCTCTTGTTTCATAGAGAAATGAGTACATTAAAATACCAGAAAAATCCTCATCCTCATATGTCCCTTCTAAATACCCAGACAAATCCGTGGAAAAAAAAGACCGTCGCATTTCTTCTTCCGAGATTTTTCGTGTTGATACAATCTGTTTAAGAATCTCAAGTTCATCTAAAGAATCAATCATAATGGTTCGGTTTACATAAAAGTATAGAAGCGCAGCAATAATCAAAAATATGCTTGACAGTAATATTCTTTGTTTCGTGAACTCTCTCCCTATCATTATTATCACTCCATTTTTATAAGCAGCGATAACCTATCCTTGCGCTGCATAAGTAAGCTTAGGTACAATTTGTTTCTTTCGTGAAACCACCCCCGGCAGAAAAACAGAGCGCTCCGAAAAAGGCAGGCCAAAGGCTTTTAAAGTCAAATCCTTGGCACGGCCTGCCACTACAAGTTCAGTGCCGCAGCCCACTACATCGGTAATCATTAATATATATAAGTCACATTCGTTTTCAAGAACAAACTCCTCCATAGCTCTCTCAAGCTCTTCCTCCATTTCTATTATGGATTTAAAGTCAAGCGTATTAATCTGTGATATAAATACTGCATTTTTTCCGAAAGAAAAGCGCTTTCTGTCAATGGCAAGTATTTCCGTGGGGCTAGAGCCTTTAAGCGACATAGACACAGAAAACATTTTACGGCCATAGTCGTCTATATCTATTTCAGCTATGGTAGCAAGCCTTCTTGCGGCCACTTTGTCATCTTGCGTTGTAGTTGGGGAGTTGAACATTAAAGTGTCCGATAGTATAGCCGACAAAAGCATTCCGGCTACCTTCCTTGTAATTGCCCCCTGCTTTTCCACAAACATTTTATATACAATGGTGGCAGTTGAGCCTAAAGGCTCTGCCCGTATAAACAAGGGCGTGTCTGTCTGAACATCGGCAACCCTGTGATGGTCTATAATTTCAAGTATTTCCGCCTGCTCCAGCCCTTCAGCCGACTGGCTTCTCTCGTTATGGTCAACTAATATAACATTTTTCTTATTATATTCTATTAAGTGCCTCCGTGAAATTGTGCCGGCAAATTCACCGTCAGCGTTCATAACGGGAAAGTTTCTGTGTGGAGATGTTTGTACAATGTTAATAACGTCATCTATCTGTGAATCCAGAGCAAAAGAAACTATGTTGTCCTTACGGGCCAGGGAACCAACAGATACAGATTGGTTCACAAGGTTTATAGTCCTAAACAGGCTTGTTTCAACAGTTACTACGCAGCAGCTTGTTTCAATTTTCGGAATTTCACGCCCATTTGTAATTATCAAACAGCCGCATTTTCCCTCTTCGGCTACTCTTTTGGCTATTTGTGTGTCACCGGTAATTACTACATCTCTGTCGTCCAGCTCAATATCGTCTATCCTGCTTGTAAGGCAAATTCTACCTTCAACCTTTTTGTATTTGTATTTACCGTCAATATTAATTACATCTAAAACTTTTATAATGTTTTTAAACAGTATCTCGTACTGATAAACTGTGTTTTCATCAGCATTTTCCATAAAAAAGTCAGTAATGTCAGAGGTGGAGAGAATTCCGCCATATTTACCGTCAGCATCAACTACAGGCAAAAGGCGGCTGCCTTTAGTGTTTTTAAGTCTGTCCCAAGCTTCTCTTATGGGCTCATCCAAAGAAATCGCTTCTGGCTTGTAAATATCCAAGTCATACAAAGTAGGGCCTACGTCAGTAATAAGCTCCGGCATAGGCGCGCCAAAATAATCAAGTACAAAACGGGTTTCATCACTGATTTCGCCTAGCCGGTAAGCAGTAGCCGTGTGATATCCCGTTTGTTTTTTAAGCTCCGCATAGGCAATGGCAGAACAAATTGAGTCTGTATCAGGGCTTCTGTGGCCGAACACATAAATTTTTTTCTCCATAAATATACCTCATTAGTTTAGGTTGTTTTTATAACTCCATTTGTGTAGGTTTTTGATTCATTTTAAGCCCGAAATGAGCATAACCAAGCTCTGTTACCATTCTGCCCCTGGGAGTTCTTACTAAGTAACCAAGCTGTATTAAGTATGGCTCATAAACATCTTCTATGGTTTCTGATTCTTCATTGATGGATACCGCTAAAGAGTCAAGCCCAACAGGCCCTCCGCCAAACTTTTCAATCATTGCAAGAAGCAGCCTTCTGTCTACCAAGTCAAGCCCCATTCTGTCTACCTCCATAATATCAAGGGAGCTTTTTGCTATTTCACCATCAATAATGCCGTCATGCTTAACTTGCGCAAAGTCACGAACCCGCTTTAAAAGCCTGTTTGCTATCCTCGGCGTCCCTCTTGAGCGCCTGGCCATTTCTTCTGTACCTTCATCGGTCAAACCTACGTTTAAAACTTTAGCCGAGCGGGTTATAATCTTAGACAATTCCTCTATGGTGTATGGCTCCAGCCTCTGTATAACGCCGAACCTGTCCCTTAAAGGAGCAGTTAAAAGGCCAAAGCGGGTGGTTGCTCCAACTAAAGTGAACTTAGGTAACTCAAGGCGTATGCTTTTTGCCCCACTTCCTTTACCTATTATTATGTCTATGGTAAAGTCCTCCATTGCAGGATAGAGAATTTCTTCTATAACTCTGTTTAGCCTGTGTATCTCGTCTACAAAAAGCAGGTCGCCTTCACTTAAGTCATTAAGTATAGCAGCCATATCACCGGGGCGCTCAATAGCCGGGCCGGATGTTATTTTTATGTTTACATTCATTTCATTAGCTATAATATTTGATAAGGTGGTTTTACCTAAACCGGGCGGGCCGTAAAGAAGGCAGTGGTCTAAAGGTTCACCCCGCATTTTAGCCGCTTCTATATAAACTTTCATAGTGTTTTTGACCTTTTCCTGGCCAATGTAATTATCAAAATTTTCAGGCCTCAAACGCGGCTCAAGGTCAAAATCCTCATCTTTAAGCTCGCTGGATATAATTCTTGGCTCCATAAAATTACACTCCAATTTTTCTTATTTACTAAAACTCTTTAGCGCCAGTTTTATAATCTGCTGGGTATTCATGCCATCTTCGTATGAGCTTACAATGGCTTTAAGTGCCTCTCCTCTTGAATAGCCAAGCGCGGTAAGTGCTGCAATGGCTTCGTTTTTTGGGCTGTCGTCTTCTGATATATGCATAGTTTCATTCGTTTCAAAGTCAAAAGATGAAGCAGATTCTGTTTTTATTTTATCCTTGAGTTCAAGTATAATCCTTCCGGCTATTTTTTTGCCTATACCGGGGAAAGCGCTCATTGCCTTAATATCACCTGACATAATTGCAATCATTATCTCTTGTGCAGAGGCAACCCCTAACATATTAACAGCGCCTTTTGGCCCTATACCGGATACAGAAATAAGCATGTGGAACATGGAAAGCTCTTCTTTGCTCATAAATCCGTAAAGCCACTGTGTGTCGTCGCGCATTTGCATGTATGTATATATCTTAATCACAGAGCCTATAGAGGGTAATTTAGAAAGGGTATTTAGCCCTATAGAAACTTCATAACCCACACCGCCGCAGTCAATTACAATAGAGCTTGTATTAACTGTATCTAACAGGCCTTTAATAAAAGAAATCATAGCGTACCTCTTTTCTTAAGCAATACTGCAATATATATCTGAAAAATATTCATATAAGTATATCACACAAAAACGCTTTAGTTCAAGGCGTTAAATATCAAAAGGCTAAGGGAAGGGCTTAAATAAGTTTCATATAGGCCAATAATTATTGTACCTGCTAAAGAAAGAACCAGAATAGTAAACTTTTCAGCTCTCTCTCTCATACGGCAGCGTTCATTTAAACTAATCCACATACACATTATTATGAGAAAAGCATTATGCAGCAGTATAGCAGGAATAGCAAGAGCTAAGCCTCCAACACCAAACTGCATTACAAATATAGAGATTGCGTAACCTACAAAGAAACCTCTAAGCCCTATTACAATAGCTTGAAAAAGGATTCCAATGTAGAGAAAACTTAACACCCAAACAAGAATAATAATTCTTGAATACCTAAAAACGCTGTCAAAAATCCTTGAACCACTCACCTGAGCGAACCCTAAACCGTGAAAAGACTCATAAATATTTTGACTGACAGGATTAAAGTAAGCTAAAGGAATATTGCCTGCAGCAATAGAGCCTAGTACGACGCTAACAAGCAAGATAACGAAAATAATAATATGAGTAAGTGTGTAAGATGTTTTATATTTTGCCCGGTACTTTTTTCTCATGGTTTGTCCCCTTTTAGACGGATGTTAATTAACAGACATCTCTAATTAATAATTTATTTAAAAGTCAAGATATTTATGATAGCTGTTGTAGTCCCCAATAATGACAGAGCATCCATATATTAATTTAATTTTAATAACAAACCCCAAAATAAAGTGATATAATGTGTGTATATAATAAATAAACTTAAAAATCATCAAACTTGTTTGAAATGATTTTTAAGTTTATGAGCGGACCGATTAACTTGTCGGTTTTCAAGTTAATCGACTATAACAAGAAGCTCTGAGCGCAAGCAGAGAGTTTCCTCAATAATTGTGCAAGCGCTAATCCATTGAAACAATACTTCATTGGGCTACTTGCGAAATTGGTTCAACATTTTATTTCTTAAGTGGCCTAATGGGTAGCGGGGCTCTTAGCCCTTGAGATTAAATAAGGGGTCAAAAACTTATGAAAAGAACACTGATTAAAACAGCACTTATTTTTCTGGGGTCACTATCGTTAATAAATGTTATTATCTCTGCTTTTTTAGTAACAAGCATTCATTTAGGTTATTTTCTTCAGGCTGCCGTCTCAGCGGTTTTCATAATTTACGGGGTATTTATAGACAAAATTTCAATTAAAATTCATATTTTGGCAACTACTGTTTGCCTGCTTGCTGCTGTTTTCATAATTTTTCTTGCGGCTTATGGAAAAACTAGCAATGTGGACTACACAGAAGATGCTGTAATAGTGCTGGGCGCCGGACTTAGAGGAGACAATGAGGTTAGCCCGCATCTTGCATGGCGCTTAATATCAGCAGTAGACTATTTTAAAGAAAATCCTGATGCGCTTATTATAGTTTGTGGAGGGTTGGGAGCAGGGAGGGTAATTACAGAGGCTGAGGCTATGGAGAGATTTTTAGTTGCAAACGGCATTCCGTTAGAAAGTATTATTAGGGAAGACAAGTCCACATCTACATATGAAAACCTTGCTTTTGCGAAGGAAATATTAACCGGGTATTTTCCTGATGGTTTTCGCGCTGTTTTAATTACCAGCGACTTTCATGTTTTTAGGGCCGTGCAAGTGGCGGACAGCTTGGAAATTACAGTTAACCGCAGGGGGGCAAAAACACCCTGGGCAACTTTGCCGCTAAATTATTTGCGTGAAATGACGGCTGTGCTGCATATGTGGTTTTTATAGAAAACCTAAGGCGGAAGGTGGATTCAATGTGGGCATAAAAAACAAAACACAAAAACACCGAAATACAATTCTGATCGCCATAGCAATAATCTTCATAACAACTATAATAAGCCCCTATCTTTTTAGGCCGATATCAACTATACGCCTAGAGATTGTACTTAGAACAACACCGATGGGAATGTATATAGATGATGCTTTTGAAGTGCTTAAAGGCGATAGCGTGTTGCGGAACACACGAAGGTGGCGTAATGTAAGAAGGCATGGCAACAATATGATAAGTGCATATACTTATCACTGGCCGCCTTATATAAGCGCAGAGTGGTACTTTGATGACGAGGGAAGACTAATTGACATTTACATAAGAAAACATTGGACGGCTTAGGGTGTGCCGGCAAAAAGCTGCGGAACAAGAAGAAAAAAATATATTGTAATATCAGAAAAACCGTGATAGAATGCTTATGGTTTTCCTACATAATTTCATAGACAGTTCGAGACCATCCTGTCGTTAAACAAAACTAGGGAAATTTAAAATGCATATTGGCATTTTAGTTTTGTGTGCTTCTCGTGCTGTTTAAGCAGGGGGAGTATTTTTGAGTAAAACTAAAATTATTTGTATTTCCGGTGTAGTTATAGCTCTGTACATAGTCATAATGTTTGCCACGCAGCATTTTGCCTTTGGAGCCTATCAAATTCGCATTGCAACGGCATTATATTCACTAAGTTACATTTTTCCGTTTTTAATTTTTCCCCTTGGTCTGGCCAATGGCTTAGGAAATTTTATGGGCGGTCTTGGCGTTTTTGATGTTGCGGGCGGTTTTATTGCAGGTATTATTACCGGCGGCGGAGTTTATTTTATAAGGCGTGCAAAATTACCCGGTTTATTAATTATTCCTGTTATCATATTAGGGCCGGCGCTTATTGTTCCTGTTTGGCTCTCATATTTGATTGGTGTGCCTTATCACATACTTGTTATCAGCCTGTCTATTGGGCAGATTATTCCGGCTTTTGTCGGCTATATATTAGTTAAAATGCTTGAAAAACATATGGAAAGGATGTAAGTAATATGGATAATATTAAGGATCTTTCACTTCTAGGCAGTAAAAATGTCAATTACCCTATAGATTACAGTCCGGGCGTATTAGAAGTGTTTAAAAACCGCCATATGGATATTGATTACATGGTTAAATTTAACTGCCCGGAATTTACAAGCCTTTGCCCCATTACCAACCAGCCTGACTATGCGGCTATTTACATTAACTATATTCCGGAAGAATTAATGGTTGAAAGCAAGTCGCTAAAGCTTTACCTGTTTAGTTTTAGAAACCACGGAGACTTTCACGAAAACTGCATTAACACTATACTTAAAGACTTGCGGGGTTTGATGAAGCCCAGGTTCATTGAGGTGCAAGGCAAATTCACTCCAAGAGGCGGCATTAGTATAGACCCTTATACATGCTGGGGCAGGCCCGGAACAAAATACGAGGAAATGGCAGAGTTTAGGCTTAAAAACCATGATTTGTTTTTTGAGAATATAAACAACCGCTAGGGTGTGTCGGCAGTAGATTTGTTCGATGCTTTCCGTTGGTGATTTTTCATCAATTGAGAAGGTGGCGACGACGCATTCTCGGAGATTGACTGCTAGGAGTCACCGACGAAAAGTGATAAAAAATCAACAGGAATGGCATGGACACAATCTATTGTCGGCACGCCCTAAGGAGGTACCTGCTTTATGAGAAAACCTATAGCTGTTAATTTTCATGAAGTAGGGGAGGTGGCAGATACTCTGCTTAAATATGCTGTAATTGTAGTTCGCTGCAAGAACAAATACATTTTTTGCCGCCATAAAGACCGTGAAACCTATGAAATACCCGGAGGCCGCAGGGAAAAAGGCGAAACTATTGATGAAACTGCAAAAAGAGAGCTGTGGGAAGAAACAGGTGCTTATCGTTATTCATTGGCAGCTGTTTGCCTTTATTCTGTGGTATGGGATGACGGCCCTTCTTACGCTAAACTTTACTTTGCCGAAGGATTTGAGTTTAAACCCTTGCCTGAAGAGTCTGAAATTTTTGAAATAAGTAACTTTGAACACCTTCCAATCAATTTGACCTATCCGGCAATACAGCCGGCCCTTTTTGAAAAGGTACTGGAGTGGTTAATTAACCAAAACTAACATATTGCTTCCCCAACTAAACCTTGCCAAGTATTTACTTGGCAAGGGCGCATAACCATTGCTGCTTGCCTTTTCGTAAACTCTTTGTCAGTTCCTTCCGGCTTGCCTTCGGGCAAGTGATGACAAGCGGGAAAAATCTACATAAATCTATTGGCAAAGTTAAGAACCTGTATTCAGTAATGGGGTAACTGTATGTGCAGGCTTGATTTTTCGCCATTCACGGAGTGGCGGCGAAGGCATAATAGAAAAATTACGGCAAGCCGCCACGACAAAGAAGGGCGGAATAATCAGCTGCACGGATAGTTGCCAGCTTACTGAATACAGGTTCTTAATTAGTGAAGCAATAAATTCTAGACTTTCCTATAAAACTGTGGTATTATCGGCAATAGTACGCAATTCACAGATGAAAGGAAGTAAGGATAATGTATACCAAGTTATATGAAATTTTTAAAAAGCCTGAAAGCTTTATGGAAAAAGAACTTAAAACCGCCGGCTGGATAAGAACCGTACGTGATAATAAGAATTTTGCTTTTATGGAGCTTAATGACGGCAGTTTCTTTAAAAGCATACAGGTGGTTTTTGATAATAGCCTTGATAATTTTGCTGAAATAAATAAATTGGGAGCAGGGGCATCTGTCGCTGTTACAGGCAAGCTGGTTGAAAGCCCGGGCGGTAAACAGTCATTTGAGCTTAAGGCTACAAAAATTGATATAGAAGGCACCTGTCCTGAGGACTATCCTTTGCAGAAAAAGCGCCACTCTGTTGAGTATTTGCGAACAATAGCTCACCTTCGCCCGCGTACAAATACTTTTTCTGCTGTGTTTCGTATTAGGAGCTTGGCAAGCTTTGCCATACATCAGTTTTTTAATGAAAGGCGCTTTGTGTATGTTCATACTCCAATAATAACAGGCAGTGATGCAGAAGGCTCCGGCGAAATGTTTCAAGTAACTACTATGAGTGTGGACAAACCTGTAAGAAACGACAGCGGCATGCCAGATTATAGAGAAGATTTCTTTGGCAAAATGGCTTTTTTAACTGTAAGCGGGCAGCTGCAGGTAGAATCATTTGCCCTTTCTTTGCGTGATACTTACACTTTCGGGCCAACTTTCCGTGCAGAAAATTCTAACACTCCAAGGCACTCAGCTGAGTTTTGGATGATGGAACCGGAGATTGCTTTTGCTGATATAAACGACTGCATGAACTTAGCGGAAGACATGATAAAATATGTTATCAAATACTGCCTTGACAACGCACCGGAGGAAATGGAGTTTTTCGACAAGTTCGTACACGAAGGGCTTCTTGAGCGGCTTAAAAATGTAGTCGACAATGAGTTTGGACGTGTTACTTATACAGAGGCTATTGATATATTAAAAAACTCAGGGGTAAAGTTTGAGTTCCCTGTGTTTTGGGGCTGTGATTTGCAGACAGAGCATGAACGGTATCTTTCTGAAACGCACTTTAAAAAGCCTGTGTTTGTTACCAACTATCCTAAAGAAATTAAAGCCTTTTACATGCGTATGGACGAGGGCGAAAAAACCGTAGCCGCTTTTGACCTTATGGTTCCCGGCGTTGGGGAAATGATAGGCGGCTCTCAGCGTGAAGAACGTTATGAAGTGCTTAAAGCAAGGCTTAAAGAGCTTGGTTTAGATGAGAAAGACTATGAGTGGTATCTTGAACTGCGTAAATTCGGTACGGCCACTCACTCCGGTTTCGGCCTTGGTGTTGAGCGTTTTGTAATGTATCTTACAGGCATAAGTAATATAAGAGACGTTATTCCTTTCCCGCGAACTGTAAATAATTGTGAGTTTTAGCAGAAAGTTAGAAGCTGTGTTTTTTCAGCCAATTGAGAAGGTGCCGGCGACACATAATTGAAGATGTTATGCTAGGAGACCCGACGAAAAGTGGCTCAAAATCAGCCCAAAAGACGTGCAGCAGCTTACTGATACTAATCCTAGATTAAAACAATAGTTTGAACGGCGCTTCAAAAGTCCGGGGTAAAGGACTTTTGAAGTGGTTTTAGCCGTGAAGAAGTATTGTATTTTAATCAGGATTAGTATGAACACAACTTCTTATATTAAGCCAAGTGAAAGATTAGCAAAAAGAAAGAGGATTTGAAATATATCAAATCCTCTTTTGCAATCTATCATTTAATGAGGTATGCCTGTTGAATATTCTTCTATGTGCAATTAACGCAAAATTTATCCATTCGTCTTTAGCGCTCAGGTTGTTGTATGCAAACGCGCCAGAGTACGCTGAATATATAAGTTTACTTGAATTTAGCATAAATAACTCGCAAGATTTTATATTAAAGGAAATACGCTCTAAGTCCCCCGATATACTGTGTTTTTCATGCTATATATGGAATATTTCTATTGTTAAAGAGCTTGCCGCCAATATTAGAAAAATATCTCCAAACATAAAAATCATTCTTGGCGGCCCGGAGGTAAGTTTTCCGCCTTATGAACTTTTGGGTGAATTTGCCGATATTATAGTCTTTGGTGAGGGAGAGGCCGCCTTTGAACAACTTTGCAAGCACTTTTTTCTTAGAAGCCCAAGCCTTTCAGAAATAAATGGAATAGCCTATTATTCAGAAAATTTGAATGATTTAGAAAAAAATATCAGAATTAATGAACCACGCGAACTGCCTGATTTAAACCGCTTAGCCTTTCCGTATGAAAACTTAAATGGTCTTTCGAACAAGATAGTATATTACGAATCTTCCCGCGGCTGTCCTTTTAGCTGTGCATACTGCATTTCATCTGCTACAAATGGAGTGCGTTTTTTGGATATAGAGACAGCAAAGTCGCATATAGGTTTTTTTCTTGAAAATAAAGTTAAACTGGTTAAATTCGTTGACCGCACGTTTAACTGCGAACCGGAAAGGGCCCTGCGAATTTGGCAATATATAATAGCAAATGATAACGGTATTACTGGCTTTCACTTTGAAGTTGGTGCAGACCTAATTACGGATGTGCATATAGACTGCCTCAAACATGCCAGACCGGGGCTAATACAGTTTGAGGCAGGCGTTCAATCAACAAATGAGTACGCTCTCAGGGAGGTTTGCAGGGTTTCAAATTTTGACAAGCTCCGCGAAAATGTTATCAAAGTTAAAGGGTTAAACAATATACACCTGCATTTAGATTTAATTGCAGGGTTGCCTTTTGAAGATTTCGAATCTTTTAAAAAATCCTTTAACGATTGCTTTGCTCTGCGCCCGGATATGCTTCAATTAGGGTTTTTGAAGCTATTGCAGGGTTCTAACCTCAGGCGTTATTCAGAAAAGTACGGTATAGCATACCGAGATAAGGCGCCATATGAGGTGCTTTTTACCGACCATATAAGTTTTGATGAGCTTTCTCTACTAAAAGATGTGGAAAACATTGTCGATATTTACTATAACAGCGGCATTTTTGCAGCTTCAATTGAGTATGCTGTGAGTATATTTCTTACCCCTTTTGATTTCTTCTATAATTTCTCTTTATACTGGAATGAAAAAGGGTTCCATAGAGAGTCTCACTCAAAGCAGGAGCGCTATGAGATATTGTTTCGCTACCTTTCCGGTGTGGAATGTACAGACCTAGCTTTTTTAAAGGATTTACTAAAGTTTGATATGTTTATGAATGAAAATGTTAAAAACTTACCTAAATGGCTGGAACGTACAGATTATACCCCTATTAGAGACCGTATCTCTGCTTTTTTTGCAAATGAAGCTAATGCAAAAGCATACTTTCCAAAGCTTTTAGGGCGAGCGCCTAAAGAACTGCAACGAATCTGTCACTTAGAGAGGTTTAGCTGCAACGTGCTTGATTGGGTTAATGGCTGTCAAAAGGTTTATTCACCAAATTACTGTCTTTTTGTATATGAGGGTTCAAAACCGAAAGTGTTTTCTGTAAATCTGTAGAATTATAAATATCGGGGGGTAGGTTATGACTATCAAAGAGCGTGTAAATGGCGTATTAGAGCTTTTAGACACCCACTATCCGTTGGACGGCAAATGTTATCTTGACTATAAAAAGCCTTATGAACTTATGATAGCAACCATATTAAGTGCACAGTGCACAGACGACAGAGTTAATATAGTAACGGTGGGTCTGTTCGAAAAATATCCATCTCTTGAAGCTTTTGCTGCTGCTGACGTCTCTGAAATGGAAAAAGACGTAAAAAGCACCGGCTTCTACAGAAATAAGGCAAAAAATATTGTTGCCGCCAGCAGAGCGCTTTTGGAAGTACATAAAGGCGAAATGCCCTCTGATATTAATGAGCTTACAAAACTTGCAGGGGTAGGCAGAAAAACTGCCAATGTAATCCGTTCGAATATTTTTTTCATACCAAGTGTTGTGGTAGATACTCATGTTAAGAGAATATCTCATAAGCTTGGTTTTACAAAAAACACCGACCCGGATAAAATAGAGCAAGATTTAATGAAGATACTGCCGAAATCTCACTGGATAAGATACAACACCCAAATAATCGCTCACGGCAGGGCTATATGTAAAGCACCCACTGCAAAATGTGAGCGCTGTTTTATGACTCATCTGTGTAAGTTTTATGGCAAGGCTAAGTAAAGAGCTGATATATTTATCAAGAGGTTTTTTTGCTTAATCACTGTAATTAACAAGCCTCATACTAGCGTTTTTTGAAGTGGAGGGGTTGTTTTTAAAAACTGCCTCAATAAGACCGGTTGAATACGCAGTACAGATTATTTGAGGGTTCAGCTCAGAATTCTTTTGATTTTGTTCTTTATACTGCCAAATTCCCTCATTAGCTTTTGGTATTATTATTACGGCTGCGCCGTACTCTTTCGCAGCCTCTATTTTTTGCCTTATTTGCCCCACAGGCAGTATTCTCCCTGTAATAGACATTTCTCCGGTGATTACTGTATTAGCATCCATAAGCAAGCCGTGTATAGCTGAATAAAGAGCACAAAATACTGCACAGCCTGCCGAAGGGCCCTCCACTGCTGTGGGTGCAGTAAAGTTTAAGTATATATCACAGTCATCAACATTGATATTATGTGTAGTTTTAAGTGCGGCAATAGCGTTTTCAACAGAGGCTATTACAGCACTTTTTTTTGTAAACTTACGCTTTCCAATTTGCATTTCTTCGCTAAGCACTATACCATTTACTATAAGTTTGCCGGTTCCCCTGCTCTTTATAACCACAGCTTCTATTTCCGCTATTAAAGCCCTTTGACCGGCTATAACAGGCACGAGAACGGAGCCGACTCTCGATTTGTATTCACCTTTTGTAAAAAATATGGTTGGGGAGTTTTCGCTTTGCTCTCTTATTTCTTCTATATGAGAGACCTCTATGCACTTACTGCCCGATATAATAGCTAAAGAAGCCGCGTTTGCGACCATATTTACTGCATCGCGGCCGTTTTCTGAGCAGGCGGCTATAATATCAATAAGGGCTTTTTCACATTTTAGCCCGGTTTTGTTAAGTGCATTAATGGCAATTTTGTTAAGGTCAGACCTTCCAAGAGTCCTAAAATGTATTTCACGGCAGCGGCTTCTAAGAGCCTCGGGAATGTCAGAGGGCTCTTTAGTGGTCGCTCCTATCAGCCTAAAATCTGCCGGAAGGCCATTTTCAAAAATATCATGTATGTGCCGGGGTATATTTTTGTTGGATTTTGAGTAGTAGGAGCTTGAAACTATGGCTTTTCTGTCTTCTAATACCTTTAGAAGCCTATTTAGCTGCACGTTATTAAGCTCGCCAATTTCATCTATAAACAGTATACCTCCGTGGGCTTTTGTAACAGCCCCAGGTTTTGGTTGAGGTATGCCTGCCATGCCGTAGCTTCCCGCTCCGTGATATATGGGGTCATGCACTGAGCCTATTAAGGGATCGGCTATGCTTCTTTCATCAAACTGAAGTATGGTAGCATCAAGCTCTACAAACGGTGAGTCTGCCCTAAATGGTGATAGTTTGTTCTTTAGCGCCTCTTTAAATATTATCCTTGCCGCCGCAGTTTTTCCAACACCCGGCGGCCCATATATAATGACATGCTGGGGGTTAGGAGTGCATATGGCCGCTTTTAAAGTTCTAAGGCCACTTTCTTGACCTATTATATCATTAAAATTATTTGGTCTTGTAGCTTCATTTAAAGGCTCGGCTAGTTTTATATCCCTTAGTTTTTTCATAGCTGCAAGTTCCTTTTTCGAATCGGCAAATATGCCACTCTTACTATCTCTGCCGCTTCTTAAATGGGAAAAAAAGTAAACACCAACTATGAATATAAAAGCAAGCTGGCTAAATAACAATATTAGGCTTAAAATATCCACTTTTATCACCTCACATGTAAGCATTACCATATTTTGGGAAGGCTATTCCGCCGTCGAAACTTGTACACATTTGCAATATGGAAAAAATTTACAAATTATCCAAAATGTGGTAGTCTTTTATTGGAGATGATTATTTATGACATTTTTCAAAAGACTTATCTATTACCTGTTTTTTTTAATGAAAGGTAGAAAACTGATATTTGAAAACTTGGATAATGAAACAAACCTCTACTTTGACAGATGTGACCTGCTGCCAACTAAGTACAGGGCAACATTATTCACTCTTATGGTAGCAAATATTTCTTGTGAAATATTTGAGCAGGTGAAATTTGGCTTGAGCAGGAGTTGCTTTAAGGAAGAATTTCTTGGCCTTGATACAATTAAAGCCATGTACCGGGTTAACATTATGTATTTTTATGTTAAGCTTGCCTACAGCCACCCACAAAAGTGGGAGGCAATACAAACACAGGATTTTGCAGAAGTTTCAAAGCTTCGGCCCAAGGAGAAAAAGCTGCTTAACCGTTATTTGTACATGGTTGAATTTAACCCTGATCTTTTTGAGTTAGAATTTTTGAAGTTTTATTCTAAAGCCGTATTTAAACAAAAAAACTTAACCCCTTACACTGTTGCGCTGGCCGGAAATATTCTTTATAATTCTTATGAAGGATTTATGGAAGATTTCGGCATGTACATGAATAGGCTTAAAGTTGCCTAATGGACAGGCTGCAGCAACGGAGTTGATATTTTGCCTGAATTTACACCCAATCAGAAAAAAGCAGTTGACGAAAGAGAAAAAAACATATTAGTAGCTGCTGCTGCAGGCAGTGGGAAAACTGCTGTACTTGTAGAACGTATTTTACAAGTTATTACTGAAGAGCGCGGAAAAAATTCTGTTGATATAAGCAGGCTGCTTGTAGTGACATTTACTGACGCTGCCGCTTCAGAAATGCGTGAGCGTTTATTAAAAGCGCTTAACGAAAGACAGGCCGGGGAACCTGCCAATAAACATATAGCAAAGCAAATTATGCTTATGCCTAAAGCTTCTATAAGCACTATACATTCTTTTTGTAATAGTGTGCTTAAGTCTTATTACAGTGCTGCCGGGCTTGATCCATCATTTAGAATAGGTGACATAACTCAGCTTGACATGATTAAAGATGAGGTGCTGGACAGTATTTTTAACGCATGCTATGAAGAAAAAGACTTGTCTTTTTACAGGCTTTTAGACATATACGGCGGCAGGTTTTATGATAAAGACCTTAGAGAGCTTATACTTAGAATACATAATTTTTGCGAATCAAGTTTAGACCCAAACAACTGGCTCACAGAAGCCGGTGAAATGTTTAATATAAACAGAGAGCGGGATTTAGGCGAAACTTTATGGGGGCAAATGGTTGTAGAGCAAATCAAAGATTTGCTTAAAGGCGCAGACATATCAGCTAAAGAAGCCATAAAATACTGTGAAATGCCGGGCGGCCCGCACAAATACATTGCCGCACTAAATTCAGACATAGATGGTTTGCTTGCACTTCATAAAGCCTGTGATGGAGGAAACCTGGAAAGCATTAAAAAGAAATTAAACAGCTTTGCCTTTGAAAAATTAGCATCTATAAGAGAAAAAGACCAAGTGGACCCTGAACTTAAAGATATTGTCAAAGCTATACGCGAAAAGAAAATTAAAAGCGTGATTGGCGGGATAGGTGAGCGGTATTTTTTTAAGCCTTTTGATTTAATGATTGAAGATGTTTTGGACATCTATCCTCTAATGAGAAAGCTATGCGAGCTTGCTATAGAGTTCAGAGAAAAGTATTCCGAAGAAAAACATGCCAATAACATATTAGATTTTGGTGATTTGGAGCATTACACATATAAAGTTCTTTCAGAAAACGAGGGTATAGCGGCAGTATACAAAGATTTTTTTTACGAGATATATACTGACGAGTATCAAGATTCTAATATTTTACAGGAAAATATTCTAAACCTAATTGCCCGGGATACAGGCAGGTTTATGGTTGGCGATGTAAAGCAGAGTATATATAAATTCAGAAGGGCCAACCCTGATATTTTTATTAATAAATACAATGCTTATAAAGATTTTGGAGAGAATTTAAAAATTGACCTTAGTATGAACTTCAGAAGCAGAAAAAACGTTCTGGATTCTGTTAATTTTCTTTTTAAACAATTAATGAGTGCGGATACAGGTGGCATTGGTTATGGTGATGCTGAAAGGCTTCGTTACGGTGCTAATTTTTTAGAAGAAAACTATGACGACACAACTGAGCTTATACTGGTTGAAACTAAGGATGTAGAAAGTGAAGAATTAAGCGATGATATAGGCGAGCTTGACAGTGCAGAGAAAGAAGCTTCTGTCATTGCTTTGCGCATACTTAGTTTAACTGAATACGGCAGCCCGCATAGAGCGGAGTATGGAGATATAGCCGTGCTTTTACGCTCTCTTTCTCATGCGCAGGCATTTATCAGCACTTTTGCAAAAGCGGGTATACCTGCCTTTGCAAATACGGGCAGCGGTTTTTTTGACAGTATAGAAGTTTTAACTCTGCTTTCTCTTCTAAAGATAATAGATAATCCTATGCAAGATATTAGCTTGTTATCGGTTTTGCATTCGCCTATTTATTCTTTAAGTGCCGATGATTTAGTAAAGATTAGAACATCTTCTTCAAATGGAGATTTTTACTCAGCACTTACAAATTATTTTAGCCGGGTTTTCTCCTGTGAGTTGGCCTCAGATGCAGAAAAAACTGTTTATAAATTTTTAGCTGATTTAAGGAGGTGGCGGCGGCTAAAATCTCAGTTGAGTGTTTCTAAGTTAATAAGCCTTATTTTAGACGAAAGCGGTTACTACGATTATGTAACTCTTACACCTCAGGCAAAGCGAGGTAAAGCTAATCTTATGGCATTTTTTGAACAGGCGGCTGTTTTTGAAAAAACCGGCCAGCAGGGCCTTTTTCGCTTCATAGGATATATAGAAAAACTTAAAGAGAAAGATGGAGTCATTAAAGATTCTTCTTCGGAAAAAAGTAAAAATGCCGTAGAGATAATGACAATACACCGTTCAAAAGGATTGGAGTTTCCTATTTGCTTTGTTTCTAACCTAGGGAGAAAAATCAATCGTTCTGATGAATTTTCCGGGCTGATACTTCATCAGGATAAGGGCCTTGGGCCTATACATATAAGTCAGGAGCCAAGGGTGAAAAGTAATACTCTGCCAAGGGCTGCGCTTGCAAATTTGCTTCATAATGAAAATTATGCAGAAGAGCTTAGAATACTCTACGTAGCACTTACAAGGGCGAAACGCAAGCTTATACTGACAGGGTGCGTTAATAATTACGAAAAAACTTTCTCATCTTGGGCCCAAACAAGCAACTATGAGCTTGAAAAACTGCCGCCTCAAACAATTTACAGCGCCGCTACCTATCTGGATTTTGTAGGCCCGTGTCTTGCACGCCACAAAGGTATTGCAGCTGCAAAATTTTTAAATAAGTATAATGAAGAAGTATATAATGATGAGTCACGGTGGAAAGTTTCTGTGATTAACGCTGCCTCAAGCAGTCTACAAGCAAAGGAAGCGGACACAAAGGCTGTAATTGACCCTGATGCTTGTAAGGACTTCGACAATTATAGATATGCAAAGTACTTAGCTGAGATTGAAGAAAAGTTTGACTGGAAATATGAAAATATAAAATCCACAATACTTCCAAGCAAGATTTCTATATCTGAAATAAAAAGAAATTACTTCAGCCGCATGAAACATGATTCAAGTGAAGTTCAAATTGATTTTTTAGAGCCGACTTTTAATATGCCTAAGTTTGCAGCAGGCGGTACCTTAACTGCCGCCGAAAAAGGTATGGCCATGCACACATTGATGGAGCATATGGATATTAATAAAACTTTAAGCGCTACTAATGCTCAAGACTTAATAAGCAGCCTTAAGGCAAAAAACCTTCTTTCAGAGCAAGAGGCAGCTTCAATTGACATAAATAAAATTTGTAATTTTATAACAAGTGAGCTTGCTTCACGTATGCGCCGTGCAACAAACCTTCGCAAAGAAATACCTTTTGTGCTCGAACTTGATGCTAAAGAGGCTTATTTACATAATATCAATGAAGGCTCACTTCTGGTTCACGGCATTATTGATTGCTATTTTATTGAAGACGGTCACATCGTTTTGGTGGACTATAAGTCTGATTATATAGGGAAAGATGGTATTAAAGCCCTAAAAAACCGTTATAGCATTCAACTTAATATTTATCGCAAAGCTCTGGAAAATTCTCTTGGCTTAAAAGTTTCCGAATGTCTTTTATATCTGTTTGACAAAAATATTTGTGTAAATATGTTCGAGTAAGACAGATTTACTTAACTTATTACATAGCATGAATCAGGCATTTTGCGCCGTGTAAAAATTTGCCATTTGTTTGCCATACTTATATTTTTATGGTAAAATTTACTGTTAGAGGTTTATGTTAATAACTTTAAGCGACAAAAGAGGAGCGGTAATATGGCAGCTAAATATGATTACAAAGCTATTGAACAAAAATGGAGGAAAAATTGGGAAGCGAGCCCGGTAAACAAACCTGATAAAGGCAAACCTAAATACTATTGCTTAGATATGTTTCCTTACCCGTCTGCCAGTGGGCTTCATGTTGGTCATTGGCGGGGTTACGTTATCAGTGATTGCTTAAGCAGGCATAAAATATTGGAAGGGTATGAAGTTCTCCACCCAATGGGTTTTGACTCCTTTGGCCTTCCGGCAGAAAATTATGCAATCTCTCAGGGAATTCACCCGGCAATTGCCACTGCAAAAAACGAAGAAAATTTCAGGCGCCAGCTTAAGGAACTCAGTGCAGTTTACGACTGGGACAGAGAGTTTTCTACCACAGACCCTGACTATTATAAGTGGACTCAGTGGATATTTGTGAAAATGTTTAAAGCGGGCTTGGCCTATGAAAAAGAAATGCCTCTTAACTGGTGTCCGTCCTGCAAAACGGTTCTTGCCAATGAAGAGGCCGTTGGTGGTGAGTGTGACAGGTGCCATTCAACTGTTACTAAAAAAATGCTCAGACAGTGGATGCTTGGTATTACAAAGTATGCAGAGCGCCTGCTTTTAGATTTGGACAAGCTTCAGTGGCCTGAACGGGTTAAAAAAATGCAGGCCGAATGGATAGGCAAAAGCTTTGGGGCAGAAATTGATTTTTTGGTGGAAGGCTCTGATAAGGCCGTCAAGGTTTTCACTACACGTCCTGATACTCTTTTTGGTGCTACTTTTATGGTGCTGGCTCCCGGGCATAAATTAGTTTCTGAGCTTACCACTAATGAGTGCAAAAAAGAAATGGACAAGTATGTCTTTTTGGCAAGCACAAAATCAGCTGTAGACAGGCTTGCAAGCAAGGAAAAAACCGGTGTTTTCACCGGCAGCTATGCAATTAACCCCCTAAGCGGTGAAAAAGCGCCTATATGGGTTTCAGATTATGTGCTTGAAGACTATGGTACAGGGGCTATTATGTGCGTTCCCGGTCACGATGAGCGGGATTTTGAGTTTGCAACAAAATTCAGCCTACCCATACTTCAAGTTATTAAGAAAGCAGATGCCCCTGACAATGAACCCCTTACGGAAGCTTATACCGGAACAGGCGCCATGATAAACTCCGGCAAGTGGAATGGTATCCCTTCGTCCGAAGCATTAGAGCTTATTGCCAATCATCTTGAGGCTGAGGGCATAGGCAAAAAAACGGTTAATTACAAACTTAGAGATTGGGTATTTTCCCGCCAGCGCTATTGGGGCGAACCTATTCCTATTATACACTGCAAAGGCTGCGGTGCCGTTGCAGTACCTGAGAAAGATTTGCCTGTTATACTGCCGGATGTGGAAAGCTACCAGCCTACAGACACAGGTGAGTCACCCCTTGCAGATATACCTGAGTTTGTAAACACCACCTGCCCAACCTGCGGTGCGCCTGCCAAGCGTGAAACTAATACTATGCCTCAGTGGGCCGGTTCTTCCTGGTATTTTTTAAGGTATCCCGATAATAAAAATAATGGCGAGCTTGCAAGTAAGGAAGCTCTGAACACATGGCTTCCTGTTGATATGTATATAGGCGGTGTGGAACATGCGGTTTTACATCTTCTATATGCCAGGTTTTACACCAAATTCTTATATGACATTGGCGCGGTAGAGTTTAACGAGCCTTTTATGAGGCTTTTCAATCAGGGTATGGTTACTTATACAGATCCTAAAACGGGAATAAAAGGCAAAATGAGCAAGTCGCAGGGGAATTTTGTCTCACCTGATGATATGGTAGAACATTACGGCTGTGACGCTTTACGTATGTATATTTTATTTGCCGGCCCGCCTGAGCAGGATTGTGAGTGGGACGATTCGGGTATTGACGGTACTTTCCGTTATTTAAACAGGTGCTGGCGCTTTGTTAGTGAATATAAGGATAAAATTATAGAACCAAATAAGGACTTTGATTTTCTACGTAATAAGTTCATATATGAAATAACCAACAGGTTAAACAATTTTACTCTAAATACGGTGGTCAGCGGTTTTATGGAGTATACAACAAAAATGGCTGAATTGGCGGGTAAATCTGGTGGCATTGACTCTGCTTCTTTAGATACGCTTATTGTAATGCTCTCACCGTTTGCGCCCCATATAGCCGAAGAAATGTGGCAGGAAAGAGGAAATGCAAGCTCTGTATTTACTTGCTCGTGGCCTAAGTATGACTCTGATAAGCTTGTGGAGGACACAGTAGAGATAGCTGTTCAAATAAACGGTAAACTAAGGGGCAGTATAAAAGTCTCTGCTGATGAGCCTAAGGAAGTTGTGATAGAAACGGCCAAAAAAGAGCTCGCCACCAGGCTTGATGGCGTAGAAATAGTTAAAGAAATATATGTGCCGAAAAAGATTGTTAATTTTGTAGTTAAAGCTTAGTAGTCAAAATTTAGCTTTAGAAAGGTGGCTCTCTGTGGGAAAGGTAATATTAGTTTGCGGTAAAATAGGCTCGGGCAAAACAACTTATGCCCACAAACTAGCTAAAAAGTTAGGAGCTGTCATTATCACTCAAGACGAGCTAATGTACGGTCTGTTTGGCGCAGAGCTTTACCACAGCGACAGAGAAAAGTATTACAATTATGTTGCATTGGTTGAGGAATACGTTAAGCGTAAAGCAGGAGAGGCGGCTAAAGCCGGCGCTGTTGTTGTTTGTGAAAATGGGTTTTCATTGCGCTAAGAGCGTGATGAATTAAGGAAACTCTATGCAGATATGGGAGTAGAGTGTGAGCTTCACTACATGGATACTCATCAGGAGCAGCGGCTTAAAAATATTCAAAAACGAAATGGTGCTATTTTACGCAAAGAATGTAACGAAACTTTCATGAATGAAGAGGATATTAATCATTATTTTGAAATACCTGATGAATTTGAGATAGATATTAGAGTCAAGGCTTGAGATAAAGTTTGATAATTTTTAAGTAAATCACAGTAAAATCTAAGGAGCTTCCATGTACCTTGCACGTTTGGAAATGATAGGTTTCAAATCTTTCCCGGAAAAAATAAGGCTTGAATTTGACAAAGGTATTACCGCTGTTGTTGGACCTAACGGCAGCGGTAAAAGCAATGTTTCTGACGCTATTCGCTGGGTTTTAGGGGAGCAGAGCGCAAAAACCCTCCGCGGCGCTAAAATGGAAGATGTTATTTTTGCAGGAACGGCTAATAGGAAACCATTAGGCTTTGCTGAGGTAACAATGGTCATAGATAACAATGACTCTGGCCTTAAAATAGAGTATGATGAGGTTTCTGTAAGGCGCCGTGTATACCGCTCCGGGGAAAGTGAGTATTCTATAAACGGCACAACTTGCCGTTTAAGAGACATTCACGAGCTTTTTATGGATACAGGCATAGGCAAGGAAGGTTATTCCATAATAGGTCAGGGTAAGATTGAAGAGGTTTTAGCTTCTAAAGGGGAGGAAAGGCGCCTTTTACTTGAGGAAGCTACAGGTATAGTCAAATTTAAAGCCAGAAGATATGAAGCCCTAAATAAACTGGAAAAGGAAAGAGCCAGCCTTGAACGCGTAGATGATGTAATAAGTGAGATTGAATTGAGTTTAAGCTCACTTTTGGAGCAATCAGAGAAGGCAAAAAAATATTTGCGCCTTGCAGAAGAGCTTAAACTTGTTCAGGTAAACATATTCACCTCTGAGGTTGAAAGCGCCCAGGGAAAGATGAATAGAATTGATAAAAACTTGCAAATTGTAAAGTCTCAGGCAGAAGCGGCTGAAAAAGCAAAACGAGATTGTGACAGCAGAATAGATACATTCACAGAAATTATAGATAATTTTGAAAAAGAGGCTCAAAACCTTTCAAAACAAATAGCCGAAAACCGTTCTCTGTTTGAACAATCTGAAAACGACATTATACTTAAAGAAGAGCAAGTTAAACACATTAGCCTAGATATAGAAAATATAAATAACCATATAAGTGAAAAAAATCTTACGCTTGCGCAAGACAAAAATGAACTTGAAAAATTAGACAGTCTTTTGAAGGGTTTGTCCAAAGAATTAGCCGAAAAATCTCTTTTATTAGCTGAAAAAAACAAGGAGTTTTCCGGTTTTTCTGAGATTATGTCAGAAGAAGAACTAAAAATTCAGAGCCTAAACCAAAGTATTTATGAACTATTGAGCGAAATAAACGATTTAGGTAACAATTTAAGCCGCTTTGAAGCCTTATATGAGCAGCTTGAAAATCGTATGGAGCATATAAACGAAGAAGTTAGCACTGCCGGAGAGCAAATAACCGCTAATGAAGCGGAAAAAATAAATACTTCGAATTTTATTGCCAACAGCAGTAAAGAAATTGAAAAATTAAGCCATAATTTACTGACACTTTCAGATGAAAAGACGCTGCTTTCTTCTGAACTGTCTAAAAATAAAGACCTGATAAAAACTTGCTCAAATAAACTTCAAGAGGTAGAGTATAAGAGCAAAATGCTTACGGAGCTTGAAGCGGCACATGAAGGCTACAATCACTCTGTTAAAGCTATACTTTCTCATAAAAAAAACCACCCTGCTGAGTTTGATGGAGTTATTGGCGCTGTGGGTGAGCTTGTTTCAGTGAGCAAAACATATGAAACTGCTATAGAAATAGCTCTGGGCCAAGCTATACAAAACATTGTAACTAAAAATGAAAATGATGCTAAAATATCCATTGAATATTTAAAAAAGAATAGGGCAGGGCGGGCAACTTTTCTGCCAATTAATACTGTCAAGGCCAGAAACAGCACTTTAGACAAAGCCCTCTTAAAAGAAGAAGGTGTTCTTGGAGCGGCTCTTGACCTATGTAGCTTCGACGGCAATTACTATAATGTATTTTCAAGCTTGCTTGCAAATACTGCTGTTGTTGATAATATGGCTAACGCTATACGCCTGTCAAAAAAATATAACTATATGAATCGTCTTGTAACCTTGGATGGTGAGCTTCTAAATCCCGGCGGCTCTATAACCGGCGGTTCTGTTTCCGGCAAAGCCGGCGGCATTTTCAGCAGAAAGCGTGAACTTGTTCTTTTATCTGCCGAAAAGGAAACTTTGAAAAGAGAAGAAAATCGTTCGGCTGGTATTATTTCAGGTATCAAAAAACAACTGGACATAATAGATTTTCAGCGGGACAATTCAACAAAAGAGCTTCAAGCTTTGGAGATTCAAAAATCAGCTTTTTCGGAAAAACTTAATCAGCTAAACAGCTTGCTTGCTGCCGGCAATGAAAGAGTCAAAGCGCTTGCATTAGAAGAATCTCAAGCAATGAAACAAATTGTCGAGTGTAACGAAAGCATAAGAGATATTGAGCTTTCACGAAAAGAAAAAGAAAGTAGAATAATAAGGAATAAAGAAAAAATATCTGCCTTAAATGAGCAGATTGCCACAAAACGATTAGAAAAAGACAGTAAATATAGTGAGCTGACAAGCCTTAATGTAGAGATTGCCGCCCTTCAAGAAAAAAAATCAAACATCGTAGAGCAAATCGATGGCATAGAGGGTAGGGGACAAATAGATATTGCCACTGTTGATAAACTTAAAGCAGAAATCAGCTTAAAAAACAATACTCTTGACTTACGAAAAGCAGAAATTGAGGAGTTAATACGTACAAAACACCACTTAAAAGATATTTCAGCTAAACTCCACAATAAAACTCTAACTCAGCAAAATAATTTGCAAAGCTCCCGAGAAGAACTCAAAAGCGTAGAAGAAAGCAAGTTAGACTCATTAGAGCAGATATCTGTTTTGACTAATGAAAAAATGAAGCTTGAGCTTCAAAAAGAACATATAGATGAAGACTTGCGAAAAATATATGACCATATGTGGAACGAATACGAGTTGACCTATAATAGTGCTAAAAGCTATATAAAGCTTGATAAACCGCTATCTAAGCTACTAAGTGAAGAGCGCTCACTAAAGGGTGACATAAGGCAATTAGGTGACGTTAATGTTGGTGCAATAGAAGAATATCGCGCCGCTTTTTTACGGCATGAATTTCTTAGTGCTCAAGCTACTGATATAAAAGAGGCTGAGGAAAAATTGAAACAGCTTATAGCACAGTTAAGCGGAATGATGGAAAGTCAGTTTAAGGAACATTTCGCTGTAATATCTGATAATTTTTCGTCTGTTTTCCGAGATATATTTGGTGGTGGTACGGCGTATTTAAAGCTCTCTGATGAGGATAATATTTTAGAGTCAGGCATAGAGATTATAGCAAAACCACCCGGGAAAGCACTGCAAAACCTTTCACTGCTTTCAGGCGGCGAGCGTTCGCTGACTGCCACGGCGCTCCTTTTTGCGATATTGCGCATGAAACCATCGCCTTTTTGCATATTGGATGAGATTGAATCTGCACTGGATGATGCCAATGCGGTTAGATATGTAAATTATTTGCAAAAATTTAGAGGGGAGACACAGTTTATTCTCATAACCCACAGAAAAAGTGTTATGGAGGCGGCAGATGTGCTTTATGGCATAACCATGCAGGAACAGGGAGTTTCCGCCCTGGTAAGTGTTAAATTTGAAGGGGAAAGTGCATAATGAGTATATTTAAAAATCTGTTTTCACAGAAAAAAGAGCCGGATAGCAAAAATAAGCCTGAAGCTATTGAGGTTGGTGCGACAGTCGAAAATGACATGATAAAAGAATTAGAAAGTTCCTTAAATGAGCCTGAAGCAGAGCCGAAGGAAGAACCTAAAGAAGAGCAAAACGAAGAACCTGTGATAGAAGAATCCACTTCAGAAGTGCCTAAAAGCGTTTTCGGAAGGTTTTTTGACGGGCTTTCAAAAACACGTAAAAGTCTTATTGGCAGCGTTGAAAATGTACTGAGCGTATTTACAGTAATTGATGAGGAACTGTTTGAGCAGCTGGAAGAAGCTTTGATTATGGCTGATATCGGTGTGGAAACTTCCGTGTTTATAATGGACTCTGTGCGCGCAAGGGTTAAGAAAGAAAGAGTTTCAGAAGTATCTGCGCTAAAAACTTTAGTAGCTGATGAAATAAGCAAGCTGCTAAAACCCGAAGATGAATTTGTGCTTAAAACCCCGACAGTGCTCTTAATAATAGGAGTTAATGGGGTGGGGAAGACTACTGCTATAGGCAAATTAGCTAATAAGTACAAATCAGATGGTAAATCCGTCATTTTAGCTGCCGCAGATACATTTAGGGCGGCTGCTATCGACCAATTGGAAATATGGGCAAACCGAAATAATGTTCCCCTGGTTAAGCATCAAGAAAATTCTGACCCGGCAGCCGTTGTGTATGATGCTGTACAAGCCGCAAAAAAAAGAAATGTTGATGTATTAATATGCGACACTGCAGGCAGATTGCATAACAAGAAAAATCTTATGGAAGAGCTAAAAAAAATCGACAAAATAATAACAAAAGAGTATGATACGGCAAGTAAAGAGATTTTTTTGGTTTTAGATGCTACTACCGGTCAAAATGCGTTGCAGCAGGCTAAAATTTTTTCTGAAAGTGCTGAAATAACCGGTATTATACTTACCAAGTTGGACGGAACTGCCAAAGGCGGCATAGTAATCGCTATAAAAAATGAACTTGATATTCCGGTGCGCTATATAGGTATTGGAGAAAAAATAAATGATATCGAATCTTTTGATGCGGAAGCTTTTTCCAAGGCGTTGTTTTCAGAAGATAAGTAATAAGTGAGCTGTCCCGTAAGCTTAATTGTGTGCTCAGCTTATTGCTTTGCGAGAATAAACTTATTGTAAAACTTAGTTTCACGGGCGAAAAAACTAGCTGAGTTTTGCAATAAGCCTAATAATTAGTATAGAAAGTAAATTTTAGGGCAATATTTGGAGTGATACATTATACTACTTAGCTATGGCTAATTAACTTTAGAATAGTTAATCAGCTGAATTTGGCAAAGCCACATTCGTTACATCACGCCAAATATGAATTTACTTGAGGAATTCTTAATATACTATATACCTCTTAAATTCATATATTTGCAGCCATGGACATATTCATAACTATGTGGCCAAAAACCTAGGAGGTATAAAATGTTTAGTGATAAGAAAAAAAACCGTTCTATAAGCAGTGATAATGCAGAATTTAGTACCCCGACAGTCCTAGCGGAAGGCGTAACAGTAAAAGACGGAAATCTGTACGGCGGTGGCGGCGTTACAATATCCGGTGTCTTTTTCGGTGATATTGACATTGAAGGTGTTTTGATAATCTCCGACAGCGGCAACGTAAAAGGTGATGTCAAAGCTGACGATGCTATTGTATACGGAGCTATTGAAGGTAATGTTTCAGTAAAAGGCAAAGTTCATATTTATCCTGAAGGCAGAATATTGGGAGATGTTTTCTCCGCATCACTTATGGTTGAAGATGGGGCAGCTTTTAGAGGCCACTGCAGCACATTTGCCTCTCAAACTGTTAACCTTTTAAATGTCGCAGGCACTATTTTCAAGCCGCAGGCAGTGCCGGAAGATGAGCCGGTAGCCGTTGCACAGTCCAGAAGTGCGCCTTAAATTTAAAGTTTGCACGAGGTGATTTTTTTCTATGGAATCTTCTAAATTTTGGCAGGCTATTGACAGCTTGCTTTTAGAGTCTGAAATAATTATAGACAGGCCGGGAGGAAGTGTTCATCCACGTTATCCTGATTTTAAATATCCGTTGGATTATGGATACTTAAAAGGAACTAAAGCGATGGACGGCGGTGGAATTGATGTCTGGCGGGGTTCCAAACCAAAAGAGGAAATGATTCTGAAATTAAATTGTTAATTGGCTGCACTGAAGAGGAAAAAATGATGGCTTACGAATGTCATAATGAAGTTCATTTATGAATGGTCTTTTAATTCGAAGATAGGATTAGATTATAATTATTAATTACTTAAATGGTAAAAACAGAGCAAAAGAGGGTATCTCATTAATGAGATACCCTCTTTTGCTTTACTCAAATTATTTCGCGAAATGCTTCTTTCGCGAAATAATGCCATATGATAAAAGTACTAAACCTCAGTATGTTCAAGATAATTTACTCCACAAAATTTCCAATTCTTTTTTATATTTTTTAGGCATTTTACTTACAGCCACTGTATAAGCATGGTCAACCATTTCCATAAGCACATCATCGGGTACATTACCATCAAGTGTAATTGTGTTGAAGTATGGCTGTTGAACTTTTGGGCAATGGTAACCACGGGCCACACTCTTAAGATAATTTTCACGCCAAACTTCGCCCATCATAACATCGCAATTAAGTGTAATACTGGGTGCCCCACGAAGAGTGAATAGTTGTGCAAAAATCCGCCCTTTTTCTTGGGACGGTGACTTTACCTTCACCACAGCAACATCCGGCCCAAATGGAAAACCCATATATGAGCCGGACTTTAATAAGCAATAATCTTCAATTTCTTTTAATATCATAGTTTATTTATTCTTCCTCGTTTTCCACTACAACAGTCTCTGTAACTGTTTCTGTTTTTACTGTTTCCCTTCCCGGCGCACTTGCTTTTTTGCCCTCAAAGCCTGAAAAGTTAAACTTAGACAGTACACCGGGAGCCATATCAATAAGTTTGCTGATAGCATCCTGATTTTTTACGTTAACTAGTTGAACAGTATTATCTTTAACAACAATAACAGCAGATGGTGTTATTTTCGCACCGAGACCGCCGCCTTGCCCGCCGCCATTATCTTTTTCAGCCCCGCCGCCGGCTCCAAGGCCAAAAAACACATCAATAAGAGGCAGCATAATAACATCACCTATATGTATAGGCTCACCTACGACTGTTTTTGTTGATATAAAGCTGTCAAGATTACCGAACAATGTTTCTAAATTGCTGTTAAATTTGTTGTTATCCACTTATTTTTCCCCCTTATTTTTTCTTCTCTTAAAAAGCTTGCCTAATATGATTTTTCGTATGGGCTTTATACTTTTTGAAAAACAAAGCCTTATAAATGGCCAAAGGCCAAACCATAATACAATTCCACCCTTAATATGGGTTGTCAAATTTAACACTTCTTTTTCAAAATTACCTCTTAGAGCTATTTCATAATTGCCTGTATTAATAAAAGTTTTAATTACATAGGCAGCCCCTATTGTCATGCCTGTTACATCAGGCGTTTCCAGGCCTATTTCCAAATCAAAATTAAAAATTTTAGGCTTAATTGCCTTAAACAGCCGTTTAAGAAGCAATTTGACTTCTTTAAATATTGCACTGAAATCTATTAGCGCTCTAAATTCTTTATAACTATTATAAAATTCTTTTATGTTATCTATGATGCTTCTTTTTTTCTGCTTTTTTGTTTTTTTGCCCTCTTCTTGAGGTTTGCTGTCTTTTTTAGCCTTATGCCCTTCCATCTCTTCAACTGCCTTGGCTTTGGGTTTTTCCTTAATCTGAGCTTGCTCTTCCTTTTTTTCTTTGCTGCCCTTGGGCTTATCCGAATTTTCATCTGAAAAGCGCTTCCAAGCTATTCTGGTTATTGTTTCTTCACCGGTATCTGAGCGTAGCATATTAACAGAAATTAATCTAAACAGCCAATAAACTTTTATATTATATGTCAGTTTCTTATCAATATAACTTAGTGCTACATTATAGCTAACAGGCAGAAAAAGCACCATTAGCAGCACAATAAGTATGGCTAAAAGTAAAAACAGTATGGCTATAAAAATTATATTTAAAATCGCAAGAACCACACTCATCTAATGTTTGCCCCTTGGCTGCAATTTATACTATACCCTCTTGTATATAACCGACGGCTTACTTGCTTTAAGATAAATAATAGATATTAAAAGGAAAATCAGAGAAATAAGCGCAAATAGCCCCACTATAACTGCAAATAAATCAGTAAAAAATTGCTGAGGCACAATGTTTATAAGTAAGTCCACTGCCGGGTCTAATAGCCATAGGTCATTGTCAAAAAATATTTCATGAAATATCACAAAAGACCTTTCAAAGTTACTGAGTATTACTGCACTTAAAACTCCGCCAAAAACTAAGAAAGCTATATAGCCAAATATATATGACTTGGCATACTCCTTAAGAGCAGGGCCGCGTTTGTATAAAAAACTGCTTAAAAACGTAGCTGCAAATAAAAGCAGTGCAATATTTCTAATAATAAAGCCTATTTGAAAAAGCTCCTGCACATCTATCATATGAGCAATTTCTATTTCAGAAAAAAACGGCCGGCTTTCTCCGTGTATTTGTACTATAATGTCTAAATTGCCGGTATTGCCCCTCATATAATCCATAAGCAGGCGCGTTACTCTCTCTAAGTCGTACTGAGATATACCAACCTGCTCATGAGTGCCGTTTTTATTATAGGCATAGTTATAAAAGGGCATTGTAAATGTGGGCAATGATATTGAAAAGTAAAATATAAGCAGCATAAGTGAAACTGTGTTTATTGAAGCCAGAAGCCACTTTGTCATCTACATCACCTGCCTAAATTTATCTTTAAAGCCGGCTAAACTGTTGTTTTGTCTAAAAAAATCCTGCAATATTTTCACACATGTATCTTTCGCGTCAGATTTATCTTTGCAAAGAGCTATTACTGTTAAATTGCTTGTATTAACATATGGCTTGCAAATTTCTCCGGAAAAATAAATATCCATAAGGTTTTTATAGCCGCTGTTAATGCATATTAAAAACAAGCTTTCAGATAAATTATCGGCGCTCAAGTTTTTTAAGATACTTTCATGATCTAAAAGCAATTCGCTTATTATTAAATTCTTGTAAAAAACCATAACCGCCCTCACCTACTATTACTGACTCTTTAAAATGATATAGACAAAACCACTATATAGTGGAATCCCTACAAAATCGCTACACATGCGGCGATTTTATAGGGATAAGCTAGGCCGCTTATGCGCTGCCTTCCTTTGAAACAGTAACAAAATTTTAGCAAGTTAAATTTTTCTTACTGTTTCAAAGGAATTCCACTATAATATTAAGCTTTATAATAATTATTGTCAATTAATACCATAACAAAACTTACCTCATATATAACAGCCGCTTTTTTAAATTACAGGCTACACAAACCATCCCTAACCATGTTATTAAGAGCTATTAACACTCCGCACTTAGCATGGCTCCATGTAAGGGCACCTTGAAAAAATACCGCATAAGGCGGCCTTATAGGTGCATCGGCGCTTAACTCAATTGAAGAGCCTGATATAAACGACCCTGCTGCCATTATTACCTGGCAGTCATAACCGGGCATATCCCAAGGCTCGGGAACAACATACGAATCAACAGGCGCGGCAGCCTGAATTCCCTTGCAAAACGATATAACGCTTTCAGGGTTTTTAAGTACTAAAGCTTGTACAATATCAGCCCGCTCATGATTATTACCCGGAAAAACATCATATCCTAGAACCTCAAACAACTCTGCCGCAAATACAGCCCCTTTCACAGAGCCGGCTACAACATTAGGGGCCAGAAACAAGCCCTGTAAAAACCTGGAAGTTATACCTAGACTGGGCCCGGCCTTTTTGCCTATGCCGGGAGATGAAAGCTTTATGGCGGCACCTTCCACATATTCCTTTTTGCCTGCGATATAACCACCTACAGGAGCAAGCCCGCCGCCGGGGTTTTTGATAAGAGAGCCAACAACCAAATCGGCACCAATTTCAGCAGGTTCAACTATATTTACGAACTCACCATAACAATTGTCTACCATAATTATCACATGGGGATAAAGGCTTCTAATGAAATTAATTAGATTTTTAATTTCGGTTATTGTAAGGCTCTTTCTAAGGGAATAGCCCTTAGACCTTTGTATTGTCACCATTTTTGTTTTTGGTGATAAGGCTTTTGCTATATTTTCATAATCGAAGCTATCGTCATGCAAAAGGTCTACTTGCCTATAAGTTACCTCATGCTCTGCCAAAGAACCTTTGGTTGGGTTTATGCCTATTACGCCTTTTAAAGTATCATAAGGTGTGCCTACAGGAGACAGAAGCTCATCGCCTTGCCTCAGATTGCCAAAAAGAGCCAATGAAAGCGCATGTGTGCCTGATATTATTTGGGGGCGAACGAGTGCATCCTCAGTTTTAAAAACTTTGGCGTAAATTTCCTCAAGCTTATCTCTTCCTGCGTCATCATACCCATATCCGGTTGAACCCTCAAAGTGATTTTCACCGAGCCAAGAGTTTTGCATAGCTTTTAGAACCTTAAGTTGGTTAAGTTCAGCTATATGTTCAATTTCTTTAAAATGTCTACTGATTTTTTCTTCTACTTTACTGGAAATATCTATTATACGCCTGTCTATATTAAACTGCTCCATCAACATTTGTTCAATATTGCTTTGCAAGGTTTTGGCGCTGTTATGCTCCTGCACGGACTACCCCCTGTTTACTTTATTTAATGCTTGTTAACTAGGGCCTGTTGACACTAATGGGTCACATGCATTTTGCGAGGCGCCTCTAAGCTAGACGAGGAGCGGCGAACGCTGCACACTGGAAGTAGTTTGCAAGTGAGCCGAGACGAAGTATAGCAATGAGGCGGCCGCAAAGGCCTGTGACAGCTTAGTGTCAATAGGCCCTAAGATCAATCCAATATATCTGCTGCATTTTTTCTTTGTATAAGTTTTCATCACTAAGTAATCCGCCGCAGCTGATTGCCGTGCAGCTTGAAGCGGTATTGTTTTTATCACAGGTTATCATGACTTTATGTATTTTCATTTGCTTAGCTATATCTAAAACAAGCAATAGCTGCTGCTTACCATAACCTTTTTTCCGCTCGCTTGGGCGGATGCCGTAACCTATATGCCCTCCGTGCTCTTTGAGCTCATCTGTTAATGTGTGGCGCAATTGTATGGAGCCAATAATTTTCTTGTCACATTTCCTAAGAGAAAAGAATGTGCTTTCATGAATATTATTCCTTGACAATTTATCTTTTTCAATTGATTGCACATATTCCAGCCAATCTTCAAAATTATCATAATATGCCATTCCGCCTGTCCCGTTTACGTTAGTTTCGCCAAAATCAAAAAACTCTTGGCGGTATTCCCATATTAAATCCTTTAAAAAATAGGAAGGCTTTACCAACAACAACTCACTCATATTCTCACCTCAAACTCACTATTTCCCGGGCAATTGATTCTAAGCTGATAAAAGAATCTACATCCAGCCACGTGCCCTCTGATTGGTTTTTAAACCAAGTTACTTGACGCTTTGCAAAACGCCTTGTTCCCTGCTTTATCATATCTATTGCTTCTTTAAGAGTAACTTTACCGTTTAGGTAAGCGCATATCTCCTTATAACCCAGTCCCTGCATAGAGGTGGCCGATTCACTGACTCCGCTTGTAAGTAAAAATTCAACTTCTTCAATCAGCCCGGAAGAAACCATTCTGTCAACCCGTGAGTTTATTCCGGCGTACAACTTTCCACGCTCTCTCGTGAGTATTATAAGTTTAAAATTATACTGCCCGGCTCGGTTTTCTCTGCTTCGTTTGTTGTATGTTGAAAATTTCTCCCCTGTTTCTTGATAGTATTCAAGAGCTCTTGCAACTCTTTTTACATTGTTCATGTGAGTGGTTTCGGCGTACTCAGGGTCTATTTTTAAAAGTTTGGCAAACAAGCGCTCCGGTGATTGCTTATACAACTCTTCCCTATAGAATTTTTTTTCTTTATTCTCGCGAAGCAGTGAGCAGAACGGGGAAGCGCTTGCGCTTTCACATTTTGCGAACGCCGCGGAGTGAACAGGTTTAATACCTCGCGGCTTTGCCGCGGGTGCTAAACCGATGCCCCGTCCCTTGGGGCGGGGTGGTTCACTGCAAGTACATTCATTTGCTGTAAATTCATTACCATAGAGAAGTGCATTAATATAAAAACCTGTGCCACCTGTCAAGATTGGGGTTTTGCCTTTACCTTGAATTTCGTTTATAGCCTTTTTAGCCATATCGTTAAAAATTGCTGCGTTAAAGGGAAAATCAGGCTCTACAACATCTATCATATGGTGTTTAATTCTTGCCAAATCAGCAGAAGATGGCTTGGCTGTGCCAATATCCATGCGCTTATAAACCTGCATGGAATCAGCAGAAACTATTTCTGCTTCCAAAACTTCCGAAACAGCCAGCGCTGTGTCAGACTTTCCTGTGGCTGTTGGGCCTGCTATAACTATTAAGGGTTTCATTAAAGTATCCTTTTGAACATTTTTTCTATCTCATATTTTGTAAGTTTAACTATTACAGGCCTGCCATGAGGGCAATTAAATGGGTTTTCCATCTTTAGCAGCTCTTCAATAAGCCCTTTAGCTTCAGACACATGCAGCGAATCATTAGCTTTTACAGCTGCTTTACAGGCTACATTTGCTATGGCCTCAAGCTGTTCTTCAAAAATATCAGAAACAGTATTTACATTTTCAGAAAGCTTGTCTAAGATTTGTATAAAAAGTGAACTGCTTGTAGCGCCCCTTAATATAAAGGGTACGGCTCTTATAGCATATGTATTAGCTTCTGTTTGCTCAATATCATATCCAAACCGTGAGAAAAGGCTTTCATTGTCACTTACTGTTACAGCCTCGCTGTCTGAAAGAGTAATAATCATAGGATCAACAAGCTGCTGTGATATAATAGCACTATCTTTATAGTCTCTAAGCAGCTTCTCAAAAAGCACTCGCTCATGGGCCGCATGCTGGTCTATTAAATAAATAACCCCGCCCTGCTCAATAAGCCAGTATGTAGCTAAAAACTGGCCTACTATGCTATAGTTGCTAAAAAAGGGCTTGAGTTTGTCAGTGATGAGAGTATCTGTACTAAGGTTTTCTTCTTGGTAAGCCGGCTCAAAACCTCTAGAGCTTGGGCTCTTATCTTCTACATAGCCTTCAGGGTTAAGCTCATAATAATTATAACTTTGCGGCACTTCCGTTTCTTTTACTTCGAGCCGGTCCGAACCTTTATCATCATAAAGAGAAGAAATTAGATTACCCATATTTACAGAATATGTACTTTTACTAACCTCATGCTTTGAGACAGGTTCTTTAAGCAAGTAATCTGCCGTTTTAGCAGGAGCAGTTTGTATGTTTTCCTTTGCGGCTTTTACCTCAGGGATCAGTATTTCGCTCCTAAGCCCATTTGAAACTGCTGAGTAAAAGGCTTTGTAAACAGTATTCTCATCAGAAAACCTAACTTCTAACTTCTGAGGGTGGACATTTACATCAACCGAAGATGGGTCCAGCTTTAAGTTAAGTATGTATACAGGAAATTTCCCAACAGTTAGCCGGCCTTTATATGCATCTTCAATAGCGCTTTCTAAAACCCTTGACCTGATAAAGCGGCCATTTATGAAAATGTTGCCATAGGAGCGGTTGCCCCTGGACACTTCCGGCTTTCCTATAAGCCCGCTTATTTCTAAGCCAAGGTATGCTTCTGAAATTTCTATTAAATTCCTGGCAACTTCTCTGCCGTATACGGCCAGCGCAGCTGTTTGTAAGCTGCCATTTGCAGCTGTTATTATACTCTGTGAGCCGTTTACTATGTATGTGAAACCAATGTCGGGCCGGGCCAAAACAATCCTTTGAACAATGTCTGATATTTGGCCGCTTTCAGTGCTCGGCTTTTTCAAAAACTTTCTCCTGGCCGGAGTATTGTAGAACAAATTGCGCATTATAACAGTGGTTCCCCGGTTTGCACCTATAAAACTATCAGAAACAACTTTACCGCCGTGTATCTCTAAATGCTTTGCCATAAGTGCTTCATTGGTTTTTGTAATAATTTCAACCTGCGAAACGGCAGCTATAGAGGAAAGCCCTTCACCTCTAAAGCCCAGTGTAAGCACCTTCTCCAAGTCATTCATATTTCTGATTTTACTTGTAGCATGACGCAAAAAAGCAGAGCGCACATCACCCTCGGGTATGCCTGAGCCGTTGTCAGAGACACGAACCATGTCAATACCACCGCCTTCTATTTCTATGGCTATACGGGTGGCACCTCCGTCTATGCTGTTTTCAACAAGCTCCTTAACTACTGAGCCGGGCCGCTCTACAACTTCGCCGGCGGCTATTTTATTTATCATTAAATCATCAAGCAGCAGAATTTTTTTCATAGTTTAACCCTTACTTTTTTCCTGAAAATCATATAAAGTTTGTAAGGCCTCACGCGGTGACATAGCATCAATGTTTAGCGCCAGAAGTTCATCAATAATCATATGGCCTTTATGATTTTTTGATTGCTTTGGCTTTCTTTTCGGCCTTTCATAGTCTACAGCTTCACTTTCGCAGTCAGCTTCACCTTTTTTAATGATATTTTCATGCATAAGAACCATCATAACTTCTTCAGAACGGTATAAAACCTCATGGGGAAGCCCTGCAAGCCTGGCAACATGAATACCATAACTTCTATCGGCACTGCCCGGCTCAATTTTTCTAAGGAACACAATATTCCCATTATAATCGCTGACAGCGGCCCTGTAGTTTACGATACCGTCTACATTGTTTTCAAGCTCTGTAAGCTCGTGATAATGGGTTGCAAATAGTGTTTTTGCTCCCAGTTTGTTTACATCGGCAATATGCTCTAAAACTGCCCAGGCTATGCTCAGCCCGTCAAAGGTGCTTGTGCCGCGGCCTATTTCATCAAGTATAAGCAGGCTGTTTTTGGTGGCTTGGTTTAATATATTGGCTACCTCTGTCATTTCAACCATAAAGGTACTTTGCCCCGTAGCCAAATCATCAGAAGCTCCTACCCTCGTAAATATCCTGTCACACACAGATATGCTTGCACTATCAGCAGGCACAAAAGAGCCGCACTGAGCCATAAGGGTAATAAGCGCCACCTGGCGCATGTAGGTAGATTTACCTGCCATATTAGGGCCTGTTATTACAGACATACGGCTTTTGCCTAAGTTCATGTGGGTGTCATTAGGAATAAATGCCTCCCTGGACATCTTTTCCACAACAGGGTGGCGGCCGTTTTTAATATCTATAACCCCGTCAATTGTGATTTCGGGTTTTACATAATTATTTATATGTGCAACCTCTGCAAGAGACAAAAGCGAATCAAGGTCTGCTATTACACCGGCTGATTTTTGTATACGGCAAGCATTTTCCTCAATACTCTCTCTTATTTCCATAAACAAGTCATACTCAAGCTCAACAATTTTCTCGTCGGCGTTTAATATTTCATCTTCAATTTGCTTAAGCTCTTCATTTGTATATCTTTCAGCGTTTGTTAATGTTTGCCTTCTTATATATGTATCAGGAACTTTATCTGAATAGGAGTTAGTTATTTCCATACTATAACCAAATATTTTGTTATATTTGACTTTGAGGTTTTTAATACCACTCTCAGTTCTTTGCCGCTCTTCAAAATCATTAAGCCAATCAGCCGCTTTGTTTTTAATCTCTCTAAGCTTGTCCAGCTTTGTATCTAAACCTGATTTAATGAAGCCGCCGTTTCTAATGCTAAAAGGCGGGTCATCTACAATCCCCTTATTTATAAGGCTGTACAAATCTTCAAGGGTGTCAAGCTCATTGCACAGTTTGGCTCCATAAACCGAGCGCAACTTAGAAAGTAAAAGCTTTATAGCCGGCAGGTTTTCAAAAGATTTTTTTAGTGCCGCTAAATCTCTTGCGTTGCCGCTTCTGTAAACAACTTTGCTTAGAAGCCTTTCTATATCGTAAATATTGACCAAATGGTTTTTTAACTCTTCTCTGCCGAGAGGGTTATCTTTAAACTCACCTACGCTTTCAAGGCGGTTATTAATCCCTTCAATGTCAACCAAAGGCTGCTCCATCCAGTTTTTTAAGCGCCTTGCACCCATTGAAGTAGAAGTTTTATCTAAAACCCAAAGAAGTGAGCCCTTTTTTGTGCCGCCTCTTATTGTTTCGGATATTTCTAAATTCCTTCTTGATGGAACATCAAGCGGCATAAAATTTTCAAAAGTATAGTACCTTATAGAGTTAATGTGAGATATGTCATTCATTTGAGTTTGGTGAAGGTAGGCAACCAGTGCACCGCATGCTCCTATAGACGCAATATTATTCTCAATACCAAAGCCTGAGAGATTTATTACTCCAAAGTGACCACAAAGGGATTTAAATGCATTGGCATATTCAAAAGCCCAAGGGTCGTATGGGCTGAATTTAGCACCGGTAAGGCTTACAATAGCCTCTTTTAAAGAAAAGCTTTCGCTAAAAACAACTTCTGACGGCATAAATTTGGCGGCTTCGTCAATTACTCTGTTTGAATCTAAGTTGGAAAAACTTGTAGTTGTAAACTCGCCTGTACTAACATCACACACGGCTAAACCAAAGCCTTCAACGCACTCATATGCACAGAAAATATAATTGTTCTTGCCCGTATCCAAGTAGTCGTTATCTATAATAGTGCCGGGGGTTATAACCCGTATAACTTCTCTTTTAACAGGAGCTTTAGAGGCCTTGGCATCAGGCTTTTCCATCTGCTCGCAAATGGCTACTTTATGTCCTTTTTTTACAAGCTTGGCAATATAGCTGTCTGCAGAATGAAAAGGTATGCCGCACATTGGAGCCCTTTCGCTTAAGCCGCAGTCTCTGCCTGTTAGCACTATATCAAGCTCAGATGAGGCGCTAAGCGCATCCTCAAAAAACATTTCATAAAAATCGCCAAGCCTGTAAAAGAGTATGGCGTCTTTATATTTTTCTTTAATTTCCATGTATTGTATCATCATAGGCGTAAGCTGCGACATATAAAATTTCCTGCCTTTATTAGACCTGTCCTATAACCCGCTTTCGGTAGCCATGCGAGCAAATTTTCTGCCAAGTTTCGTCAGCGGAAAACGCCCATACTTCGCCTCAGTATTAGCGTATCCCGCTTCCTAGCCTGGCAGAAAATTTGCTCGCATGGCTACCGAAAGCGGGTTATAGGACAGGTCTATTTAATGTAATTGCAACTCTTTATTGATTAGACGAACAACCGGAACAGCCCGACGAACAGCCGCTTGCGCCGCTGCATCCATTGCTTGTTTGCCCCATTATGGTAGCCCTAAGCACATCCATAACGGCTGCTACAAAATCATTAAAGTCATTTTCTGCCTCTATAATGCCTGATATTACTTTATATTCTTTAAGTTTATCTGCCATTTCATTAAGCATGGCCGATTCTTCCTTGTACTCTTCTTCACTTAATTCATTTTCGGAGAGCTGTCTTTGAAAAATTTGATAGCGTGCCTTGTAGACTTCAAATTGTTCGACCGCCTCTTTATCTGCGTCATAGGCAGCAGCAGCATCACCCATGTTCTTTGCAACATCAGACTCAAGTATCAAATGCCCAAGTTCCCTTGCTTTTTCCAAGTAAATTGACATATTAGCCCTCCATTATTTTGCCCATTAAGTAAAATGTTTTACAATCAATAATTTTTACATTCACAAAACTTCCAATAAAAGCTTCACCGCCCTTAAAATGCACCAGGCTGTTATCATCTAAACGGCCGGTTAATAGACCTGTATCACTTTTACTTACTTCTTCCGCCAGCACTTCATAAGTATTTCCCACATGTGATTTGCTTATTTCATAAACTATGGGATTTAGTGTGTTCAAAATTTTATCAAAACGCCGCTTAATCGTTTCCTCATCTATTTGGCAGTCCATAGCTGCCGCCGGTGTACCTGTCCTTTTTGAGTAAATAAAAGTAAAGGCTCCTGCATATTGCACTTTTTTGATTAAGTTAATAGTTTCCTCATTGTCAATATCAGTTTCACCCGGAAACCCTGTAATAATATCAGTAGTTATGGCTATATTTGGAATGGCCTCCCGAAGTTTAGACACAAGCTCAAGATAAGATTCTTTACTATACTTTCTGTTCATTTTCTCAAGCACTGCAGTGCTGCCTGACTGCAACGGAAGATGGACATGTTTACATACATTATCGTTACTCTTTATTGTCTCTATAAGCTCGTCCGAAAAGTCTTTTGGGTGTGAAGTCATAAACCTTATACGTTTTACGCCATCTATTTTAGCAACCCGGCCTAAAAGATTAGCAAAACTCACATTGCCGGGAAGCCCTTTGCCATAAGAATTAACATTTTGGCCCAGCAGCGTTACTTCCACTACGCCGTCTTTTGCCAAGGCCTCAACTTCGTTGATTATACTCTCCGGCGCCCGGCTTCTCTCCCGCCCTCTTACATAAGGCACAATACAGTAAGCGCAGAAGTTATCACAGCCATGCATAATATTGACGCTTGCTTTAAACTTAAACTCGCGAAGGGCCGGCAAGTCATCCTCTGCCTCTTTAGCACCCTGCCATATGTCAATTATCTGAGAATTTGTTTCCATATTAGTATACAGTAACTCAGGAAGTTTGTGCAAATTAAATGTGCCAAATATAACATCTACAAAGCGGTATGATTGTTTTATTTTTTCCACAATAGCATCCTGCTGAACCATACAGCCGCAGAGTATAACTTTTAAGTCCTTATTTTCAGATTTGAGCTTTTTTATCTGTCCTAAATTGCCAAAAACCCTATTTTCCGCATTTTCTCTGACACAGCAGGTATTATATATAATAATGGCGGCATCTTCCTCGTGCCCACAAACTTCATATCCCATTTTAGAAAGCAGGCCGCATATTTTCTCAGAGTCATGGGCATTGGCCTGGCAGCCGTATGTTATACATTTCATACCAGGCTTTTTGCCGGTTTCTATGTATTTTTGCCGGTTTTTAGTGTAGATATTTTGTATATAGTCATCTACATTAACGTAGTTTTGTTCGCTTTGCATAGCAGTTTCTCCTAATGTATATGGTGTTTTTAGTTTGGCCGTTCACCTTAACAGTAAGATTATACATAAAAAACTATATGAACTCAATAGCTAAATATTTTTACTAAATGTATGAAATGGGTGTTGACAAAACAGGGGGGGGGCTGTGTTATAATGTATTGGACGGCAACAATGCTGCCTTTACTAAAGATAAAAAATTATAAGGGTGTGGTTTTATGCGTGTGCTTTGACGAAGACAATGGTTTAATTATTTAAAGAATGGTATGATTGTTTTGTAAAATGGCTAGATAAAGTTTGTAACTTAATAAAAAAATTGAGTATATAAATAGGGAGTGAAAATAAGACATGCATAAAAAAAATATTTTTATAAAAATGTTGACATGCATCATGGCATTTATTATGCTTTTTGCAGTATCAATTCCAGTGGATGCTACAGAATACGATTATACGGATAACAGTGTTACATTTGAATTTAGTCCGTCACTTTATATAAGCGAAGATATTTTACAAATGATGGAAGTAGCCCAAAAAAGATTTACTGAAGATTTAAGGCAGATGACGTTTGATAGTATTGAAGATGAAATAGCGGCTCTACATGAGCTTACAGCAAAACATTTTGGAGCAATAGATGAGATGCTTGAAAATGCTCTTAAAAACAATTTAGCCAGTGTCGATGCTAGATGGACAAATTCTTTTTGGGTTAAGGACCATGAAAGAGAATGGTATAATTCTAACCGGGAATGGCCGATGCCTGTGAGGGTTTTCCATGGCCAAATGGTTGGTGGAGTCTATATGGAAGGAAATTTAGATCTTTTTAGACGCACTGTCGTTAGGTCTAGCGTTACGTCAGAAATGTACCTGCATATTGGACAGTATATTGGATATATTTATAGCTCTGGATTTTCAAGATAAAACTTGTATTATTAGGGAGGCAAAGTATGTATAAAAGAAAAATCATAAAATTAATTTCACTGCTTACCATATCTTTGGCTATGCTATTTTCTTCATCAATATTATTATTTGCCGGTGACGTGCTTTCAACCCCAGATGATGCAGCTATGAGAGCATTTATAAGGGATCTTAATGAAATGACTTTTGATACTATTGAAGAAGAAGCAGATGCAATAAGAGAGCTTACCAAGAGGCATTTTGGTACATTTGATGAATGGTTTGAAACACAAGCTGAAAATTACTCAATTGATAGAACTTTTGACTTAAATAGTGCTCAAGCGAGTTCTATTTGGGTTGACGATTATTTAGTTACATGGCAAAACAACAATGTTAATTTTAATGTGCCATCATCTGTCTTTTATAGCAGATTTACTAATGGGATTCTTTTCGAAGGGCAATTGCGCTTTAGAGGACAGCAGACTCATAAACTTTGGGACGACCAATGGATGCACTATGGATGGTATCAAGGGTGGATTCATCCATCGGGTAATATAATAAATAGAGATTATGATCAAACAAAGTAACTAAATAGAGATTATGATCAAACAAAGTAACATCTTTAATAGCACTAAGTTTAGAATAGCTACTTGAAAGAATACTTTTGGTTATGTGATTAGAAATATTTATTACATTTGATTTTTCTTTAAATAGCATTCAAATGTTATTTAAAAAAACAAGAAAAAACGAGGGAGCTAATCTCTCGTTTTTTCTTTGCCCGTAGCCTCCTAAATCCTTTTCCTAAATATCATCTACCCTAATATTTCGGCAAATCCGCTATGTAATCGGTTAAAAACTCTGCAATCAAAGCTCTAAATTCTAAGGGGTATTTTTCTACATTTTTAAATACATTGTACTGGTTGAGTGTTTCATGATAGTCACGGTGGCCGTTAAATAACTTCTTACCCACATCTGTCAAACAGACGGTTACCTCTTTTCTATAGCGTTTCTTCACTATGAATTTTTTACTGCTAAGTTTGGTTATAATTTGTGAAACCGCACTCTTTGTCATACCCATTAATTCGGAAAGCTCAGAAATATTCAAGTCAGGATGGCGGCCTATAAAGTCTATCATATGTATTTCACTTTGATAAACAGGATAACCGGTACCGTAATCGTTAGGATTACGGCTCATTTTTGTCACTTCGTTGTGAAACCTTAGCAGTGTATCTATAACACCTTCATTAATTTTGATTTCAGTGTCACTGAGGTTTTTCATGAATTTCCTCCATTTCTTGAACTCTAAACGATATATGCCTAGCTATACTATAATATTTAGTATTCTATTTTGTATTAATTACATTTGTCAACATTTTTATTTGAAACCTGTGTTGACCATTGACAGAATTAAAAATTATAATGTAGGTTATTATTAAATAATGCTATATATAACAGTTATGTGGCTCAAACCGCCAAGGGGGATATACATAGGAATGAAAACCATCTTAAAAAATGCGGGTATTTTGACAATGGAGATACCTGAAATACTGCAGGGTTATGATTTAATGTTCGAAAATGGTAAGATTTTAAAAATTACACAAAGTATTGAAACGGAAGGCGCAAAAGTAGTTGACTGTATGGGTAAATACCTTATGCCGGGGCTTTTTGACATGCATGTGCATTTGAATTCAAGTGAAATGATGCCGTTGTTTATTGCTAATGGGGTTACTTCTGTAAGGAATATGTGGGGCTTCCCTATTCATTTAGAATGGAAGGTGCAGGCAGAGGCAGGTGAATTACTTTCGCCTTATATATATTCATCAGGCCCGCTTACTGATGGGGTTTCATCTTGGAGTGGCTCAGTGATAGTAACAACCCCTGAAGAAGCTGAGGAAGCGGTGCTTAAAGATATTAAGGATGGCTATATGTTTTTCAAAGCCTACCCAAGCATACCTAAAGACGCTTTTCTTCATTTACTCGCTGTGGCTAAAAAACATAATTTTAAAGTTGTGGGGCATGGGAGCAATGAACTAAGCTGGAAAACATTGGCAGATTTTGATTATTACTGCTGTGAACATATTAACTGCCTCCCCAAAGACCACAGCGACATAACTTATATTGCAGATTCAGGTATGTGGCTCTGCCCTACTCATGTGGTAATTAAAGCAATTTCTGACTACGCTTTTGGAAACACTCTTTACAATGACTACTCTCATAAAGCTTATGTAACAGCCCGTGTAATGAAAGAGTGGGGAAAAATAACTCTCTGGCGCAGGGCTAATAACAGTAACTACGTTTCAGGAGGGTATCCGATAGAAGAGCGAATGTCACGCGGGCTTAAGTTCATTGAAACTGCCGGGCCACAAAAGATAATACTTGGAACAGACACACCTAACCCGGGGGTTGTGGCCGGCTTTTCTATTCACGACGAGCTGGTTCATATGGTTAATGACTATAAACTAAGTATTTTTGATGCACTCAAAACGGGAACAGTTAATGGAGCTCTGCATTTGGGTATCGAAAATCAAAAAGGTAAACTCTCCGAAGGCTTTGATGCAGACATACTAATTCTAGAGTCTAACCCTCTTGAAAATGTGGAAAATGTTTCAAAAATAAATACTGTTATTCAAGGCGGGAGAATATATAACAGAGCAGCCCTTGATAAGATGCTTGAAAATGCTTGCAATTTAAAAGATGAGGACGTTGTTTTCATATACGAATCGCTATAAAAACAATTATAGTAAAATGATTCTGAAACAGTAACGCAAAAACGCATAGATTTTTTGCAGAACAAGGACTTTGGTTCCGAGAATACCCAAAGGTATTCTCGTGGTTCAAAGGACGACGTTATGTGAAAAAATATAAAGTTTTTGTTACTGGTTTAGAGTCATTTTATTATAACAGCAATTATAGCTATTTTGAAGTTAATGAACTATATATCAAAAAGGATGCCTCCCGGTTTTTGGAGACATCCTTTTTAAATATTTATAATTATATTGTCTTTATGTTAGACTCACTATCTTAACCTGGCACTCCATGCTTCCTCTACAGTAAGCTGGTTATCTCTCTCATAGGAGGCGTTGCCGTTATGTGGTCTGCTGCCTGCAAAGTGAAGACAAATATGGCCGTTCATGCCATTATTTTCCATAGTGCTTACTCCACCGCCGTGAGGCATACCATTTATAGAAGCAGCAAAAGTTCTGCCGCTAACCGTAACCCATACCGGTCTTTGAGTCCACTCCCATCTGCCGCCAAAAGTTTGCAGCATTATATCTGTATCATGCTGGGTAAGTGGCACAACATCAGCATGTAAACCGTTTGAAAAGCTTAATATGTAATATCTCTGCCCTGAGCGTAAATCCAGCACCTCTATAGGTGTATTAAGAGGCAATTCTTCCTTAAGTACGGACCAGTTAACATTTTCCACTCGTGAGTTAAGAATACCAAAATCTTCTCCTACTGCAAGAGTGTCTCTTCTTATTATAAATTCGCTGTTTATGTACCCTTCAACACCATTAACAAGTACCTTCGACCAGCCGTTTGCATCATAGCTAACAATATTAAGCGCTAAGCCCGCAGGCACTACCTCAAAAACATTACCGTCAAAAGAGGCTTGCTCCCTGAAGTTTACCCGGGCAGAAGTTATGTAAATTATATTGTCCGGCTGAGAGGGGGCTCTATTATCAATAGACTCTGTTTGTCCCGTATCTATCTGCGCAGGCCCTTCATACCCCGGATCTATACGAATAGGCTCCGTTTGCTCAGGCTCTTCAATTATAGGCGGAGCAGGCTGTATATCAGGCAGCTCCATTACTAAAGCCTGTGAGTTACTCTTAATTATAAACTCAGAGTTAACATAACCCTCGGCGCTATCAGCAGCAACTCTTGACCAGCCGCTTGGGTCATAATGAATCATACTTAATTCATAACCTTCAGGCAAAATGCTGATAACATTAGAGTCAATATTAGCTTCTTCCCTAAAATTAACCCGAGCGGAAGTTATGTAAGTAATATTTGCCTCCTCAGCCCTGAGTGCAGCAGGCAAAGCAAACATGGAAAGCAGAAATGTTAATATTATTAATTTTCTCATAAGTATCACCTAATTATTGTTTTAATCGGACAAACAAAGACCTGTTCCGACAATTTATTTAACAGTATTGTAACAAATAGGAAATAATTTGTCAATGTTTTTTTAAAATTGATTTTTTTGCACGAAACTACTATAATGACTAATAAATGTAAATAATTTTAGCAAAAGAGCAAAGGATGGGTAGAAACTATGAACAAAGAAAAAAAAGAGACCTACTATGTAACCACGCCTATTTATTTTCCCAATGACAAAATGCATATCGGCCATTCCTATACAACTGTAGCGGCAGATGCTATTGCCAGATATAAAAAAATGCGGGGCTTTGATGTGAAGTTCCTGACAGGTCTTGATGAACACGGACAGAAAATAGAGCAAACTGCGGCAGACGCTTCTATTACTCCGCAGGAACATGTTGACAGAATTACCGAGTTCACTAAAAACTTATGGAAGCTCTTAGATATTGACTACGATATTTTTATGAGAACTACCAATGACTTTCACGTAGAAGCGGTTAAGAAGATATTTAAAAAAATCTACGATAAAGGTGATATATACAAAAGTTCATATGAGGGCTTATACTGCACACCTTGCGAGACTTTTTTTACGGAACGCCAGCTTAAAGACAGCAAATGCCCTGACTGTGGCAGGCCTGTTGAAGTTGTCAGAGAAGAGGCATACTTCTTTAAGCTGTCTAAGTATCAAGAGAAAATTATGAAGCACATAGAGGAAAACCCTGAGTTTATTATGCCTGTCTCTCGCCGTAATGAGATGATTAATAACTTTATTAAGCCGGGGCTTGAGGACCTATGCGTTTCCAGGACTTCCCTTAAATGGGGTGTTCCTGTTGATTTTGACCCCGGCCATGTGGTTTATGTATGGATAGATGCTCTTTCAAACTACATTACAGCCCTTGGGTATTTGTCTGATGATGATAATGAATACAGAAAGTATTGGCCTGCTCAGGTACATTTAATGGCTAAAGAAATAGTCCGTTTTCATTCTATAATATGGCCCTGCCTGCTTATGTCTTTGGAGCTGCCTTTGCCTAAACAGATTTTCGGTCATGGCTGGCTTTTAATGGACGGGGGCAAAATGTCTAAATCTAAAGGCAATGTAGTTGACCCCGAGATACTTGTAAAGAGATACGGTGTTGATGCCATTCGCTATTATCTGATGCGGGAAGGTGTGTTTGGCCAAGACATTCCTTTTGACAATGAGGCCCTTATAATAAGAAGCAATTCAGACTTGGCCAATGATTTAGGGAACCTATTGTCCCGCACCGTTGGTATGATAGATAAGTATTTCGGCGGCAAACTGCCTAAGGAGCAAACGGGCAATGAGTTTGATATACAAATAAAAGAGCTTGCTCACTCCACAATAAAGGCAACAGAGAAATATATGGACAAGCTTGCATTTAATGATGCTCTGGCGGCAATTTGGACGTTTATTAGAAGAAATAACAAATATATAGATGAAACTATGCCCTGGGTTTTAGCAAAAGATGAGAGCAAAAAAGCTGAGCTTGCAGGAATAATGTATACTTTATCCGAGAGCCTCAGAATTATTTCCATATTAATAGCACCTGTTATGCCAAACACACCTAAAGCCATTCATGAACAATTGGGTATTAATGATTGTTCAATTAAAACTTGGGAGAGTATTCGTGAGTTTGGCAAATTGCCCAAAGCCGTTCAAATACAGAAGGGCGGAATAGTATTCCCCCGTATAGATATTGAGAAAGAACTTGAGGAGCTTACTGCTATTGTCCGGGAGAAAATGGCAGATAAACCGGCAAAAGGGGGAAAAACAGCAGTGCCGGTTAAAGATATTATTGCTATTGATGATTTTGGCAAGCTGGACCTTCGTGTTGGCCTAGTTCTTGAATGCGAAAAAGTTGAAGGCTCAGACAAGCTGCTAAAGCAAAAAATAAAAGTAGGAGAACGTATTCATCAGATTGTATCCGGCATAGCACAGCATTACACCCCTGAGGATATGATAGGCAAAAAAGTCATTGTAATTGCTAATCTTAAACCTGTGAAACTTAGAGGTGTATTATCGGAAGGGATGATACTTGCTGCTTCTGATGAAGCTAATGTTAAAGTGTTGTTTGCCCATGAAGAAATGGCAGACGGAACGGTGGTAAGTTAATGTATTTTGAATCTCATGCACACTATGACGACAGTAGGTTTAACAAAGACAGGCATAACGTGCTTAGCTCCTGTCATAATGCAGGTGTTGAATATATAGTTAACATCGGTGCTGATATGCAAAGCTCTAAAAAAAGCATACAGTTGGCCGCTGAGTATGATTTCATATATGCGTCGGTTGGAGTGCACCCACATAATGCAAAAGAATTAGACGAGAGCTCCTTTCTCGGTTTAAAGAAGCTGACAAAAGCGGCTAAGGTGGTGGCTCTCGGAGAAATTGGTCTGGACTTCCACTATGACCATTCTCCGAGGGATGTTCAGCGTAAATGGTTTGAATTTCAAATGGAGCTTGCAAAAGACTGCGGCCTGCCTGTAGTTATCCATTCAAGAGAGGCTATTGCAGAAACCTTTGACGTGGTTAAAAATATCTTGCTTTCTGAGCGTGGCGGAAAAGGAGCCGGAGTAGTTCACTGTTATTCCGGCTCCTCTGAAATGGCACGTAAGTTCGTAGAATTAGGTTATTTTATAGGCATAGCAGGACCGGTTACATATAAAAGCGCCGGAAAAATTGTCGAAACCGTTAAAAATATCCCTTTAGAGCGAATTTTAATTGAGACGGATTGCCCATATTTATCTCCTGAACCTTTTAGGGGAAAACGAAATGACTCACAAAATTTGAAATTTATATGTGAAAAAATTAGTGAAATTAAACAAATTGACCCCGAAAAAGTGGAAGAAATTACCTCCAATAATGGCAAAACATTTTTCGACATAAAATAGTTATTGCCTAATTATTACAGCTGTGTTAATATATGGGTGTCTTTATTGTGCAGTATGTTAATAAATTAAACAAGTAAACGGTAATTAATTCAAAAAACAGTTAATAACATCGTTTATACAATCATGCTGCCATTTTAGGGGGATATTTAATGACAAGAAAAATTCAAGTAGCGCTCTTCCTGTTCGCGCTGATGGCTTTTTTTGCCACAACAGCCGGGGCGGAAAGCACTCCGGCAAGGCATGTAAGGCTAACCACCGACGATGAAACTGTAAGTTTTCTGACAAACGCAAGCACAGTTTCAGAGTTTCTGGAGAGTGAAGGTATTTACCTGAATGCTAAGGATATACTGAATTTGGATTTTGATGAACAGTTAAGCTTAAACAGCACTTCAAATTTACAGCTTAGGAGAAGCTTTACAGTAAATATTGTTATTGACAGTGATGAGGCTTTTGAGTATGAGGTAGGCCCTGCGCAAAGGGTTGGTCATATAATTGCAGAGCTTAGACTGGCAAAGAGTGCTGACTTTGTATATGACGGTTTCTTAAATGATACCCTTGAGCCCGGTTCTTCTCTGCTTCTTAGCACCCGCTCTTTCAGAGAAGAAATTATAACAGTAAATATGCCTTTTGAGCGAGAAATTCGCACTACAACTGCTCTTGCTCCCGGCGATATGAAAATTATTCAAGAAGGTGTATTGGGTGAATTATCTACAGTTGTTCAAGTAGTTTATGTTGCCGGCGAAGAAGTTGACAGAATAATATCCAGCATGACATTAACCCGTGAACCAGTTAGAGAGATAGCCATTGCAGGAAGCGGTGAAGTTGCATCAGGCGCAGTTGAGATGAGTGAAACTACTTCGTCAAATGACTTAGCCCCCGGAACTATTATGAGTGTAAGCGGCACTATAAACGGGCATGAGTATGTTTTTTCTCAAATTGTAGAATCAACGGCTTATTCAGCTCAACAGCCGGGCCTTTCAAGCCATACTGCCAGCGGGCATAGGGCAACTCGCGGAATAATAGCAGTTGACCCCGAAGTGATACCTCTGGGAACTTGGGTTTATGTAGAGGGTTACGGCAGGGCGTTAGCTAGCGATACCGGCTCTGCTATTAGAGGAGATAAAATTGATCTTTGCTTTGACACTACGGCAGAAGCTTTACAACATGGCAGAAGAAATGTAAGAATATGGATTTTGAGTGATGATGTTGGCGAAGATTAGAGTTAAACAAACCAATAACCTCAGAGGTTTTCAGTGCAGGCAACACATTCTCAAAGTATTTCAAGCAATATTCATTTTCATTTATATGCTGTGCTTGAAAATAAATGAAAACATTGGTCTTTTGTAATAATATAATTAAAACAAAAGGGACGCATACTGCATTGAGGGTTAAACCTTCAACACAGTTATGCGCCCTTTTTAGAATCATTTCAGCTATTAGCCAGATTATTGTGCTTTTGCCTCATTATCAATATTACCTACATTTCTTATCCTTAAAAAATCTTCCATAGGAGTATGAAAAATATTGGAAAGCATACATAACTTTCTAAGGGTTACATTTCTTTCCCCTCTCTCAATCAAACCGAGGTAAGCAGTCGATATTTTTAGCTCTTTAGCCAATTCCTCTATAGTTAATGAATGTTTTTGACGCATTGAGCGTATATTTCCTCCAATAACTGTTCTGTTAAGCACCAATTTTGGCCTAACCTCTTCATCAACAGATTTATGCAGCACTTCATTTTGAGCAGCAAGTTTGTCATCTGCTCCGCTCAAGAGAGCATTAATTTCTTCCTCTGTTTCAAAATCCACTTTTTGCAAAAGATTGGAAGCCCTTTTCATAGTCAGCATTAATTCCAGGTACTTATTTTTATAGCTTGTCATGTCCCCTACTCCTCCATACTATGATTTTTTTCTCAGACTACTTTGCATTTTCGCGAAATGTAACACCTTAATTCTACATAAACTTTAACTTTATTTAACTTATCAGCAGTATATTTAATACTATATTAACTAAAATGTAAAAAAAAGTCAAGATTTTGTCCGCAAAAATATGCATTTTATCCGCATTTTAATTGTTTTATCCACATCAATGCCGGCAAAATAAGTGCTAAAAAATCTACTAATTTATAATATAGTGAAATGAATTTAAAACTGCAAAGCTTGCGTTGTGGTTTTTATAGTGGAAGTTCTACAAAATAGTTACATATGTAACTATTTTGTAGAACTAGGCCGGGACGCTAACGCGCCCGTAGCCTACCTTTGAAAGAGGTATCAGAAATTTATCAAGCTAAATTT
>Ga0131853_10000460_pt1 | contig 74883 bp, 61 predicted proteins | sample TergutLab28metaG_FD_92764 | JGI IMG/M metagenome (GOLD analysis project Ga0131853, IMG submission 92764) | Labiotermes labralis P1 segment gut microbial communities from Petit-Saut dam, French Guiana - Lab288 P1 (version 2) (version 2) | ecosystem: Host-associated > Arthropoda: Insects >... | reverse complement strand
GCGAACAAGAGTTGAATCATTCGCTAATGCTCATTAACAACAGACCTAGAAAATGTCTTGGCTGGATATCTGCTGTTCAGGCGTTTGCTAAAGAAGTGTCGCAGTTGGGTTGACAAGGTGGCAAATGACTATACCTGGGCATAGATTTGCTAACATTTCTATAAACAACAAAACCGCCAACTGCTCGGCGGTTTTGTCAACATGCATATCTTCCATAATAACTATCATTACGAGTTTGACTTGGAACCTCCTGCTTTTCGTCCATAATAGTGATATAGCAATTTAACTTTAAAATCGCCTCACCTCGCGCGCGAATACACCCTTGGAGCACTGGTTGTATCGCGCGCGGCCTCGTTGTTTTTAAGTAAAATTGCTATAATGCTTAATTTCAAAAAAATATGCACTGTCCTTTAATTAAAGCTTCCAATCGTTTCCTTGCCATAACAACTAGTGTATACTACTTGAGTCTCTTTACCTTCCGAGAGATGCTTGGCACTTGAATTTCTGCGTGCATCCAACTACCCTTCGGAATTGTAACCATGATTTGATATGGTGACAAGCAGCAACTTGGAATCTCCATCATTTCTTCCTAAATCATTAGACAACTGAATAGTTGAGTTACGAATGGCTACATTCTCTTCAATTGTTCTTACCAAGGGTACGAGCAAAATCAAGACTAACCAAATTGCATACTTTTTTAAGAATTCTTTCATTAAAGATTTACCTTTTAATTTACTGTCATTCCGGTGCTCGCCGGAATGACAGTATGTCTGAAGCTATGTTTTTAGAAATTCGCCTTCTCAAACTTATCCATCAAATCCTCGAATATAGATAATGCCTGTTTTATCGGCTCCGGAGAAGTCATGTCCAGTCCGGCTTCTTTAAGCAGGTTAATGGAATAGTCGGCAGAGCCTGATTTAAGCAGTTTTAGGTATTTCTCCACTGCCGATGCGCCCTCTTCGCGTATTTTCTTGGACAGAGCCATGGCGGCACAGAAACCTGTAGCATATTGGAAAACATAGTATGAGCGGTAGAAATGCGGTATACGGCTCCATTCGTAGCCAATAGTATCATCCACATTCATATGCGGACCAAACTGCTTTGCCACAAGCTCTTTATACAGACCATGAAGCGAATCCACTGTCAGCGGCTCGCCTGCATCGGCCATTTCGTGGGCGCGCATCTCAAATTCTGCAAACATAGTTTGACGGAAAACCGTTGATTTAAATTGCTCCATGAAATAGTTTAGCAGATAGTTGTATTTTGCCTTGTCCGTTGGCGGCGTAGTCTCAAGCAGATAGTTCATAAGCAAGGCCTCATTTACAGTAGAGGCAATTTCTGCCAGAAAAATTGTGTACCCCGCATATACAATGGGCTGCTCGCGGTCACTGTAGTAGCTATGCATGGCGTGACCCACCTCATGCGTTAATGTAAACATTTCCTTGGTTGTGTCGTCGTAATTCAGCAATATGTATGGATGGTCAAGGCCGTAAACATGGGCGCAATAGCCACCTGTGGCCTTGCCCTTGCTCTCATATACATCTATCCAGTTTTCGTCATAGCATTTTTGCACCAGGGCTTGATATTCTGGACCTAGGGCCTTTGTACCTTCAAGTACGATTTTTTTGGCATCTTCCCAGGTTACTTTGGTGTTGGCATCTTCTACAATAGGCGTGTATACATCGTAGAAATGTAGTTCATCCACCTTTAGGCAACGTTTGCGCATTTCCATGTAACGGTGCATCAGATGAGCGTTGTCATTCATAACTTGCACCAAATTTTTGTAGATTTCTACCGGAATATTGTCCTCGTTAAGAGATGCTTCCATTGCGCTACCGTAATTACGCACGGTTGCTACAAAGTTATCGTTTTTCACGGCATAGTTATATGCCTCGGCAATGGCATGTTTGTGGGCTTTGTACACGCCATAGTATAGCTCGTATACATTTTTGCGCAACACGCGGTCAGTGCTTTCTTGCAGGGCCACAAAGGTGCCGTGGGTTACTTCATGCTCCATGCCTTTGCTATCTACCGCTTTGCCGAAAACAAAGTCGGTCTGTACCAAACTATTGTAAATGCCGCGAGCAGCATTACCGATTTCTGAGGCGCGAGCCAAAATCTCCTCTTTATCAGGTGTTAACACATGTGCTTGCTGGCGGAAGAGGTCGTGGAAATAGTGTTTGTACATCTGCAAGTCTGCATTGGCCTGCATGTAGCCATTGACCTTATCCTCGCCTATGGCAATTATTTCAGGTCTCATGAAGCTACCAGCGGCACTAGCGGCGGCCCACATGCTCATCATATTGTCTTTCATGCCGCTGTACTTGGTGTTTGCAGTGTCCTCATCGCTTTTCAAGCTGGCATAAAGATATAATTTACCAAGCTCTTCATAGATTTTGTTGTAGGTTTGCAATACACCCAGCAGGTTTTCTGCACTATCTCCAACCTTGCCCTCATATTGCCTGATGTCCTGTGCATATGATGCAGAAAGGGCATCATAGCGCGCTTGCCATTCTGCATCATCCTTGCAAATTGTGGCTGTGTTCCATTTAAATTCGGCGGCCACCTGGTCTCTTGTTTTTAATTCTGACATTTTCAATTCCCTCCTGAAATCTTCTTGACTTTTTTTGGGGTTTATGTTATAATGCAACTGTGTTTAGAAAACACCCGAGCCTAGTCGGCTAAGTCTTCAGCTTTTCCTTAGAATTATCGTAAATGTGACGAACAGAAATAGCCGCTTACCTTAGGACGGGGCGGTTATTTCTTTTTGTCGTCATCGTTATTTCTTCTTTTATTTTCCCAATATGTTAGCATTGCCACTGCAATTGCAATTTGCATATGTATTATATAAAGGATTTCAAAGAATGATAACATCAAACCACCTCCTTTCCGAAGAAAGGAAGAAGAACCTAACCGACCGCTTTCAACCCGGGCAAACTAATTGTAACACATTGCATTTCCATTTACAAGATGTTATAATATTGTTGTATTAATCAACAATAGTCGCAAATAAAACTTACTAGGACGTGTTTAAATGAATAAAAACTACAGCTTAATTGACCAAAGAGACCTGCCGCATCTTAGCTCCACAGGCTATTTATACCGCCACATCAGCGGTGCCCAGGTATTGCATCTAAAATCCTATGACGACAACAAGGTGTTTTGCGCCAGCTTCAAAACGCCGCCGGAAGATGAAACAGGCATTGCCCACATAATGGAGCATTGCGTTTTAAACGGCTCGCAGAAATATCCACTAAAAGACCCTTTTAACGAGCTTTCGGCGGGTTCGCTATATACCTTCCTCAATGCCATGACCTACCCCGACCGCACAATATACCCCATCGCATCCGTTAATGACAAGGATTTTCTTAACCTAATGGATGTATATTTGGATGCGGTATTTTTCCCAAAAATCTATGACCGCAAAGAAACCTTGCTACAAGAGGGATGGCATTATCAGCTGGAAAGCGCGGACGATGAGCTAAAATACAACGGCATTGTATACAACGAGATGAAGGGTGCTTACAGCGACCCGCAGGACACCATCCAAAACGCCCTGCGCCGCGCACTATACCCAGATTCGCTGTATAAGTTAGATGCGGGCGGCAATCCTGAGCATATCCCGCATCTCTCCTACGAGCAATTCCTGGATTTCCATAGAAAATATTATCATCCGGAAAATGCCATGATATTTTTCTATGGCAATATGGATATTGAGGACTGCTTTAATCGGCTGGATACCGGGTATTTATCCAGGTTTTCCTCAAGCGGCCAAAATGTGGATATCACTGCCCAGGCACCGCTTGCAGCACCTGTTTTCACAGAAGATGTATATTCCGTGGCCAATGAGGCTGATTTGGGCGAGAATTATGCAGCCATCGGCATTAATTTTCCGCATGACATGCCGGAGCGCGATGTAACTGGCCTAAAACTGCTTAATTATATACTGATGACAACCCCCGCATCGCCACTGTACAAGGCGATGGTGGAAGCCGAAATCGGCGAGGATATTTCCGGATATGTAAGCAGCGAATGTTTGCATCCATACATGCAAATAACGCTGAAAAACGCCACTGTGTCGATAAATGAACTAAAAGTATTTGTTGACAAAGCTTTGTCAAATATTGCCAGAGATGGTCTAAGCAAAAAATTTGTGGCAGCCTGCCTAAACTTTCTAGAATTTCAGGCAAAAGAAGAGGATTATGGTAGCCAGCCCAAGGGCCTGGTGTATTGCACGCGCGCGCTTACAACCTGGACATATAATCAGTCACCTTTTGACGGCATGATGGGCATCCTGCATCTGGCCGAAATACGCAAACTATGCGAGAAGGGCGGCTATTTGGAAGGTTTGATTGCGCAATATCTGCTTGAGAATCCCAGTCGCGCCTATGTGACGTTGACGCCTGTGTTAGATTTGGACGGCCAAAAAGAGGCCACAGTAGCGCAGAAGCTGGCGGATATCAAGGCAAATATGAGCGATGACGAAATTGCACAAGTGATTGCACAATACCGGAACCTGCGCGTATATCAGGAAACCGAAGACAGCGAAGAAATACGCGCTCTGATACCTCGTCTGCCTGTTGCAGATATCAAGCGCGAAATCGAGATAACACCACTTAATGTGGGTAATATTGGCAATGCAGAAATCTATCACGCGCCACTGCCAACAAATGACATCATATACGCATCCATGCTGTTTGATATTGCTAATTTGCCCAAAAATTACCTTCCCCAGGTAAAGATATTGCAATATGTGCTTTCCAAAATAGGTACAAAAAATTTCAGCACAAGCGGCATTACAGAGGAAATTAAAGAAAACTTGGGCGGCCTCTCCTTTTCCACCGACATTATCTCTAAATCATTAACAGAATTTTATCCGCGCGCCACGGTTTTCGCCAAATTCCTTAGCGCAAACACGGCAAAGATGTTTGAAATCGTAACGGAAATTGCTCAAAATACAACATTTGATGATAAGAGTCAAATCAAAAACTACATTCTGGAAATCAAGGCATCTATGGAGCAAATGTTCCTTACAAATGGCGCGATATTTGCCGTAGAGCGCGCCGCGGGCTATTTTTCCGCTGCAGCAGCATACAACGATGTAGTGGGTGGCCTAAGCTTTTACGATTATGTGAAAGACCTGGCAGACAACTTCGACGCACGCTTTGAAGGCTTGCAGACAGACCTGTGCGAGCTTTGCCGCATGATTTATAGCAAATCTGCCGTGAAATACGGTATAGTGGCCGACCAGGAACTATACAATGTTTATAACAGCCACCTAAACAACTTCCATGTTGGATTACATGACACGCCGCAGGGCCAATCCGCCAATATATCCCTGCTTTCTCCAAAAAATGATGGCTTTATCACAGCCAGCAAGGTGCAATATTGCGCCCTGGCCGCCAATATCTGTGCGGATGGGCACGAATACACGGGCGCACTAAAAGTGCTGTCGAATGTCATTGATGACTACCTATATGACGAAATTCGCGTAAAAGGCGGTGCATACGGCATGGGCAGCAATTTTGGGCGTAATGGCGGCATGTATTTCTATAGCTACCGCGACCCACACGTGGCCAATACCTATGCGGTTTACAAGGGTGCCGCTGACCATATCCGCAATTTAGAGCTATCTGATGCAGATATCGAAAAGTTTATCCTGGGCACCATACGCAGCTTTGACCGCCCCGCTACCAATGCGCACAAGGGTTTTGTGGCTACGGTCAACCGTATGCTTGGCATTACTGACGAAGCGCGCCAAAAGGAGCGTGACGAAATTCTTGGTACGAATATGGAGACCATTCGTGGGTTGGCAAACGTGCTGACAGATGCACTGTCGCAAGATTACATTTGCGCGGTGGGTTCCGAAGTTGCAATTATGCAGAACAAGGAGTTATTTGGAAATATAAGGAAGGTGTAGCCTATAAAACCAGTAATCGGTATCACTGCAAGCATTGACGACACCCGACATTATCTTAACCGACCATATGTTGATGCCGTCGCAAAAGCCGGTGGCATCCCTATTATCTTGCCCGCCAACAAGCATATTTGTGAGGCTATCAACATCATCGACGGCCTTACGCTATCCGGCGGTGGCGATATTGATGGTTACTTCTTAGGCCAGCCAACACACGAGATGGCCACAGATATTTGGCCCACGCGAGATGAGGCGGAGATAAATATCGTGCGGCTTGCATATGAGCGCGATATGCCTATCCTTGGCATTTGCCGCGGTTTACAGGTGCTTAATGTGGCGCTGGGTGGCGATATTGTGCAACATATTGAAGGGCATAAGCAGGCAGAAGCACGAAATGTGCCCACGCATAGCGTTAAGATTAGCGGGCAGCTGACTGAAATAATTGGCGTAGCCGACATTATGGTAAATTCCATACATCATCAGGCGGCGGGCAGCAAAGTGCCGACTCCACATTTGCAGGTGTGCGGGGTTGCACCGGATGATGTTATTGAGGCTATATGTGCCCCCGGCAAGCGTTTTGTGGTGGGCATACAGTGGCATCCCGAAGAACTTATTCATATTTCGGAACATTTTCGCATTTTTGAAGAATTTATGGTTTCAATTTTGTATAAATGATGGTATAATAATATACCATCATTACTTTTTTTATGGTAAATTTTGACAAGGGGGCATATATGGCAGCCACTAAGAATGTGCAAAATCATGAACATATACATATTTTTGGGCATAAAAATCCTGATACGGATTCCATATGCTCTTCCATTGCATACGCCCACCTAAAGCGTGAGCTTGGCGAGCGCGGCGCAACGGCCTACCGCCTGGGCGATGTAAACAAAGAAACTGCCTTTGTGCTAAAACATTTCGGCATAAAAAAGCCGCCCATTTTGCACGATATACGGCTAAAGCTGCGCGACCTAGAGCTGTATCAGCCCGACACATTAACAGAACACGAGCCCGTAAAAAAAGCCTGGGATATGCTTGTACAGTCCGATGGCAGCCGCATTATCCCCATCGTTTCTGAAACCAAAGAGGTTAAGGGCATATTGGCCATGGGCGATGTTACCGGTATTTTCATGGAAGTTTCTGATGAAGATGTGGTAAAACGCCATGAGATATTGTACCACAATTTGGTTAGCATACTTGGTGGCTGTGAGATTGGCGGCAAGTATAATTACGAAAAACTGGATGGCTCGCTATATGTGGGCACTAATTTTGACGATAACACAATTATCACCGATAAGGATGTGGTTATCACCGGAAAAGTCGAAAATGCTTGGAATCTGGCATATAAATACAACTTTGGGTGCATCATACTTACAAACGGCGTGGCACCCACGGGCCTGGAAGGCGCAAAATGCGCTATTGTATGCGTAGACCATTCTATGTTCAAGGCCATTAGCCTGGTTTCGCAGGCCATTTCTGTAGGCAGCTTGATGAATGTAGGCACCGCCATCACATTCAGCGAAAATAACTATCTGGACGATGTTTCTGATGTTATGCGCACATCTCGCCACCGCAATTTTCCAGTTTTGGATAAAGACGGTGCGCTTTACGGCATTGTGTCGCGGCGACACTTGATGTCATCCGGCGGCAAAAAGGTTATTTTGATAGACCACAACGAGCGCAGCCAGTCCGTGGAAGGGCTAGAGCAGGCCGAGATTGTTGAAATTATAGACCACCACCGCGTGGCTGATATTCAAACCGAATCGCCGCTGTATATTCGCAGCGAGCCTGTGGGCTGCACTTCCACCATCATCAACAAAATGTATCGCGAAAACGGCGTGGCCATCCCCAAAGATATTGCGGGCGCAATGCTTTCTGCAATACTTTCGGATACCCTGATGTTTTCTTCGCCCACATGCACACCCGCTGACAAATTAGCGGCAGAGGCCCTAGCGGCCATCGCCGGGGTGGATATCATGGATTACGGGCGCGAGATGTTTAAGGCGGGCACAGCCATCGAAAAAACCAGCGTGGATGCTCTGTTGGCAATGGACCGCAAGCGTTTTACACTGGGCAAGCATACTGCGTATATCTCGCAAATCAATACCTTGGACTTTGCAGGCATTGCCACACGCGTAGACGAGATTTTCCGCAAGATGCGTGCATACTACGAAAAAACACCCTGCGACCTGGTAATGTTGATGATTACGGACATTGTGGCGGGCGGCAGCGAGATATTGGCCGTCGGCCGCGCAAAAGATTTACTAGATACGGCTTTTGGCATGAAAATGAGCGAAGACCATATTTTCCTGCCGGGTGTAGTGTCGCGTAAAAAGCAGATTGTACCTATTTTGACACAAATTGCCACAACAGGCATAATATAATTGTTTACAAAGCAAAGGAGAAGTGATAGCTATGAAGAAATTAATTTCAAAAGTTTTTTTACTGGCACTGATGTTAGGCATTTTTACGGTGCCAATGGCAGTTAACGCAAGTGAAGTAAATGTTACTATCGATGGCGTACAGGTAGATTTTGAAGGCCAGGCACCCACAATCATCCATGGACGCACGTTAGTACCTGTGCGCGGCGTTTTTGAGGCATTGGGCTTTGATGTAGACTGGAACCAAGACACACAACGCGTTACCTTGACAAATGAGGATTATACGGTGGTTATCACCGTTGGCAATCCCGTATTTACCACTAACGGCGAAGAATTTTTGTTGGATGTGCCCGCACAAATTATCGGCGGCCGCACCATGCTTCCCATACGCCATGTGTTGGAAAGCGTAGGTGGTATCGTAAGTTGGAATCAGGCTGCAATGACTGTGCAGGTGCGCTCTGCCGCGCTTGACCTTTCCGGTAGCATAACCGAACAATATATCTCTAATGCGCTTGCAAACCAGCTTGCACCACCTGCTGCGGGAGAGCAATTTGCGATAATCCACACTAACCTCGGCGAAATTCATTTGCGCCTGTTTGCCGATATGGCACCGCTTACCGTGGAGAATTTCATCGGACTGGCGCGTGCCGGCTTTTATGATGGCCTTGTGTTCCATCGCGTCATTGAGGACTTCATGATACAGGGCGGCTGCCCGCTAGGCACCGGTGCCGGCGGCGAAAGCATTTGGGGCGGCACATTTGGGGATGAACTCAATTCAAGTCTGCGCCATATTCGTGGTGCATTATCCATGGCAAATGCCGGGCCCGCTACCAATGGCAGTCAGTTCTTTATAGTACAAAATTCAGCACTTTTCCCGGCTTTTGTAGAGGAATTTGAAACAATCCTGGGTATCAGAAACGAACCATCAGAAAATGACCCAAGCCGCACCTGGGAAGAGGTCTATCCATACGAGTTTGAGTTCGTAGAACATTATCTAGCCCATGGCGGTACGCCGCATCTGGACTTTAGTCACACAGTGTTTGGACAAGTGTTCGTGGGCTTGGATGTGCTTGATGCCATCGCAGCCACGCCTGTAGGCGAAGGTGACAGACCAGTGAATGATGTTATTATTGAGAGAATTGAAATTGTAGTTGCAGCTAATTAATATGATTCCAAGGGACTGGGTCATAGTATTATTTTACCAGGGATGGGGGATGGATAATTATGAAAAAACTTACGACGAAAATTCTTATAATTGCAGCAATTGTGACGTTTGGCAGCTTTGTATTGCCGGTTGCAATCAATGCAAATGCCGTCAATGTTTATGTTGACGGCGAACAAGTGGAGTTTGCAGACCAACAGCCCATATTTATGGGCTCCGGCAGACGCACCATTATACCTGTGCGTGCAGTGTTCGAAGCTATGGGCTATAATGTAGAGTGGCATGGTACGGATAGGCGCGTCACGTTATCGCGCTATAATGTCGAAATTGCTCTGAGTGTAGCCCGCAATACTCACACGGCCAGCAACCTTCTTACCGTGAATGGTGAATATATGCCACTTGGCACGCCTGTAATGCTTCTTGGCGATAGGACGATGCTTCCCATAAACGACCTTTTGGAGCGCATGGGACATCTGTACGAGTGGGATAACAGCACGCGCACATTAAATATCCAAAGCCTATCCGGCAGTGTTTCTTGGGATTTTACGCCGGGTGCTCTAACAAATCAGATTAGCCTGCCGGAAATTGGCGAAGAATTTGCGATAATACACACAAATATGGGTGAGATTCGCCTGCGCCTGTTTCCGAATTTGGCACCATTAGCCGTAGAAAATTTTGTAACACATGCCCGAAATAACTACTATGATGGGCTTGCATTTCATCGTGTCATCAGTGATTTCATGATACAAAGTGGCGACCCAACAGATACCGGCAGCGGTGGCAAAAGCATTTGGGGTGCGCCCTTTGGCAACGAAACCACACCAAATCTGCGGCATATCCGCGGGGCTGTGTCCATGGCAAATGACGGGGAACGTCAGCCAATTAGCAACAATAGCCAGTTTTTCATAGTTCAGGGCGATGACCTTTATTATCGTTTTGTACCGGAATTAGAGCGCGCCCTTAGTGCACAATACGAGATTATGCCGGATGGGTTGTCATTGGGCGAGCTGTTTCCATCGGAATTTGAGTTCATCCAGCATTATCTGGAGCATGGTGGCTGGCCGCATCTGGACTTTGGGCACACAGTGTTTGGACAGGTGTTTTATGGACTGGATGTGGTGGATGCTATCACAGCAGTAGCCACGGACCAAAACAACCGCCCGCTGGTAGAAATAGTAATTTATAGAATTGAGATTTTGGAATTTGAAGGGTATGACGAGGATACTGAAGAATGATAATAATTGCGCCATACCAGACTTTATCCGGTATGGCGCAATTTTATTGTCTTTGCTCCAAAATTTCCATAAATAGCTCATGAAGGCCATCTCGTTGCTTGATTTCGTTTACAACAGCCTTGGAAATCCCGTCAAAGCTGGCAAAATGTATATCCGGCTGGATATCTGTATCATAGATTACTAAGGCTCTGAAATCAAGGAAAACTTCGATGGCATCGGCACCCGTAAGACCAAAAGGCACATTCGGAAGTGTGTCAATATATACCTCGTAAAGCACATCATCAATAATCACTTGGTTAAACTTAATGGTAAGCCCCAGTTCCGTTTCAAAGTATGCCAGATATCGCATAAAAATCGATGCTAGTCTTTCATCTTGCTGCCCCGGAAGAAGATGCAGTATTCCCGGCTCATCAAAGCGTTCCAGCAAAAAACTCATTGTTGTATCGTTGAAATTTGAATATTCGTTCAGCGTAAATGCTCGCTCTGGAAAAAAATGTTCAACATCTTTTCGGCGTGCAACCTCATGAAACAGCTCATAAAGGCCGTTTCGTTGCCTTATCTCGTCTTGCAACTCCTCGGATAATCCATAAAAAGTAAGAAAACCTGTGATAAAGCCGGCATCTCTATTTGCAAATGCCCTAAAATCAAAAAAGGTTTCCATCGCATCAACATTCGTAAGGCCAAAAGGCACATTTGGAAGTATGTCAATATATATTTCGTAAAGCTCACCATCGATGGTCACATGATTAACCTTGATTGTAAGTCCCAGTTCCGTTTCAAATATTCGCAAAAAGCGCATAAATGTCGAGGTGAGGTTGTTCGGTGTGCCGCCTATAGCAGGTTCGTCAAACAGCTCCAGCAAAAATGATATTGTTTCTTGGTTATAATTTGAATATTCATTTAATGTCCATGTCAGTTCAGGCCAAAAATTTTCAATATGTATCCTGTTACCAACTTCAAAGTATAGCTCCGCAAGACCATCACGTGACATTATTTCATTTATAAGGGCCTCGGACAGGGCTACAGGGCGATGTGATGAAGGTGCATGAAAAGGAAATGGTGTTTGCAATTGGCCGTTAACAAACACTCCAAAATCAAAAAAAGTTTCCAGCGCATCTATATCCGTAAGGCCAAAAGGTACATCAGGCAAAATATCAATAACAATATCGTGATTAAAAAATTCTTGCAATATACCATCATCGTCATGACGACTAAAACCTTGAGATTCAAGCCTTATCGTAAGGCCCATCTGTTCATACCACTCTATGTGCTGCAAAAAAATTTCAGCTTCTTCATAGCCGTAAACTAAAATTAATTTGTCTTTGGTTTCTTCTGTAAGATTTGAGAAATCGTTCGTATATGATATCTCTGTTTCATTTTCCGCAATATCACAGCCAGTCAGGCTTGCTGCCGTAATAACTAACACTAAAAAGATTATGGTTTTTACGCGCATATTCACGAATAGCATCCCCCCTGTCATCTACGCAATTCAAAAATAGCAATCTCCGGTCTATTCCAAAATCTTACAGGAAAGTATGTAGTGGTAATGCCTCGCGAAACATACAGCACCGCATCATTATGATAATAAAAACCCGCGCCATATCGGGGCCAAAAGCCCTGATTTGGCGCGTATATCGTTGGTACAAAGGGTAGGCGCAGCTGGCCACCGTGGGTGTGGCCCGCCAGTGCAAGGTTTATACCACTGTCCTTCATTAGGTCAAAAAGTTGGGGCTGGTGCATCAATGCAAGCTGAAAATTGTCGCTCGGTGTATCAAAAAGCTCATGAAAGCCTGCAAATTCAGTGAAGCGCAGTGTAGAATAATCCGCCGTTCCAATAATCTCAATTATGCCGCCATTAATTTCCAGCAGCTCGACATCATTATGCAAAAATCGTATGCCAACCTCTTCCATAAACTGCGATATCTGTCTATAATGATGGGCTTCGTGGTTGCCCTCGACAAAAAATGTGGGTACGCGGGCGGCCAAAGCCGTCAGATGTTCACGATGCGGTTCCAACTCCAAAATTGGCCCGGCGTGGTTCCACACCAATCCTAAAATAATATCGCCGGTAATAACAGCAATGTCAAATTCCAAAGTTTCGATGCGGCTCCAAATATCAAAATGAACCTCGGTTTGACTACTGGCGTGCAGGTCGGAAATCTGCAAAATACGCAAGCCTACCAGATGTTCCGGGATGTCGCTAAACCGCACGGTATGATTGTAGACTTTAAGCCAATTCATAGAGCCCCAATATATGGAAAATATAACTGCAAGCAGCAGTGCAAACACAATTAGAAATCGTTTCAAGTTCTAAAGCAACCTCCCCCAATGAATTCACGCAACAGAGAATTATTTGGCACATCTTTCTCCACAATAATCATAAAGCTGTCCAAAAATTTCAGCAAGCGCCGCGCTTCCATGAACTCCGGCGAAGTTTTTTCGATGGCAAATAGCTGCGGTATTACATAAGGCTTTAATACGCTCAGTTCATAAATTAATGCCGAATTAAAAATAACATCGGCCTCGTCTTGAAACGGAAAGATATTTTCAGATTCGCCGCGCACCACAGCCGGCCACAATTCCAATGTGCGCCGTGCGTCAAAGCCACGGAATTGACTGTCGCGCACTATGCGGCGTATCATGCGCGTATCGGCGGCGGGTATGCGGTTGTGGTCATCCATATTCAGTTGCGTCAGGGCAGATATAAATATCTTGAATTTTGCGTCATCAGATACCTTGCGTGTTAACTCGGGGTTAAGGCCGTGTATGCCCTCAATAATCAACACAGACTGCGGTGTCAACTGTAAAAAATGCCCCTTATACTCGCGCTTGCCTGTCAAAAAGTTATATTTCGGCAAATGCACTGTGCCACCAGCCAACAACTCCTGCAAGTCTTCGTTAAATTTCTGCACATCAATGGAATATAGAGACTCAAAATTAGGCACGCCAAACTCGTCCAGCGGCGTTTTGTCGCGGTCTACATAGTAGTCATCCAGCGATATTACATGCGGTGTTAGCCCATTAACTCGTAGTTGCACGGACAGTCGCTGCGCAAAAGTTGTTTTGCCTGATGATGATGGCCCTGCAATCAGCACTACATTGCGCTTCATATCATGGATGTCATCGGCTATTTTAGCTACATTTTTCTCATGCAAGGCTTCGGTTACACGTATTATGTCACCAGATTCGCCTTGGCATATTTTATCATTAAGCGCACCTACAGTATCAATTTGCAATATGCGCGCCCAGTTGTTAGATTCGCGAAAAACCTGTGTCAACTTTGCTACAGAAATTAATTCAGACAGTTGTGATGGGTTTTTCTGATTTGGAAATATCAGGATGAACCCATCGTCCTGCATCATTAGGTCAAATTTCGTCAAAACCCCTGCTCGCGTAGCCATGGGGCCGTAGAAATAATCATAAAACCAACCCAGCCGGTAAAAGTTTACAGATGATGATGTGCGATAGCCCAAAAGCTGCACCTTATCGTGCAAATGCATGTCCCGAGCCACATTGATACCATCTTCTAGCAGGAAGCTCTCTTTCACAATTTCAATATCATTGCGAATAATTTCTTCCATTCTTTCCTTTATTTGCAAAAGAATCTCCGGTGTAAGCCGGAAATTATCTTCCATAATTTCACAATAATAGTTTTTATTAATACTATGCTCTACAACCACACGTATCTTTTTACCTAGCACCTCGCGCGCAGCTTTTATCATCACAAAAACGGCTGTGCGCTGATACACGCGGTATCCATTATCCGATGTTACATCCAGCAGTTCAATATCGCATTCCCGCGTGATTTCCCTATGCAACTCCTGTATTTCGTGACCAATTTTCGCCACCAAAAAAGGGTGCGGGCCTTGCACCATATCAGCAATTTCTCTCAATGTGGTGCCATTATTAACCAATAACTTCTTTCCATTTGCAACAACATTTAGCATTTGCAATTGCCCCCACAACATACAGTTTTAAATGGCTGCCCATCTATATTTGATACAACAAACTCAACACCTTGAACCCGCTGACACAGATATTCTGCCAGTTTATTCGCAAAAATAACCTCGCTGCCATAATGGGTTGCATCCACCAGATTAAGCCCCATCTCCAAGGCGGCCTGGGCCGGATGCATTCTGATATCTGCAGTAATAAATGTGTCACACCCTGCCGCAAGCACCCCGGCAAAAAAGTCGTCATTAGCAGCACTGCCGCCGATAATGCCAACCTTCTTTACTACATCATTTCCGTTGCCGCAATATGTGGCTGATTGAAGTCCCAGCGCGCTCTTAACTGTCAGTGTAAAATTTTTCAATGTAGTTGGCACATGCAGGCTGCCTGCACGACCAAGAAATACACCCGGTTTAATTTCGCAAATCAACTCTTTGTTAACGAGACCAAAAGCATCAAATAGCATGTCATTTATGCCGCCATCAGCTGCATCCAGATTTGTATGCGCCGCATACAGACAAATTCCGGCCTCTGCCAGCCTCAAAAGCCGCCGGCCCAGCGGAGTCTCGTCTGTAATGCGGTTTACCGGACGATAAATAGCGGGATGGTGCGTAATTATAGCCTTCGCGCCGATTGCAACGGCCTCATCAATTACTGCATCCAGAGCATCCAGAGCAATAAGTGCCTTAGGCACATCTGCATCACGACGTCCCAGTAAAAGCCCGACATTATCACGCTCATCGGCAGTTTCAACGGGTGCTAGCTTTTCAATTATCTCTATAATTTGGCTCATCTTGACAGACATTTCAAGACCTCCTCATGCAACTGTATGTACTTTTCATGCTCACATCTTCCAATTTTTTTGAGCTTTGCAATTTCTATCTCTATTGATTTTATCAACACATCAGACTTTTTTCGCAGCAATATTTCCCCGAAAATATATCCCTTTTCGTCATAAGGCGCCACACGATTTCCCGGTGAAACATCCAATATATTATAGAATTTGCTTTTTTCTTCTATCATTTCCTCGTCATCGATGTGAAAGTTGCTTTGATGCAAAAAACGGCGCACATCAGTCACATCGCGCTGTGGTGACAGCACAAGCTGCTTAAAACCTAGGGCAATTTCCATATTCCGGCGAATAATATCAATAATGAGCCTACCGCCCATGCCAGATATTACGCAAGTCTCGTATTCTACAGGATTCACACCATCCAACCCATCGCACAGGCATGTTGAAACCTCTCCTGTCATCGGCCTGCAATCTATAATACTGCGTTGCGCGCTCGCCAAAGGGCCGGGATTCACATCTGTGGCCAATACCTTGTTCGCCAGTTCGCTCTGCACAAGATAAATAGGCAGATACCCGTGATCTGTACCAATGTCTGCAACAGTGTTATATTTAACCATTTCAGCTATTTTTTGTAATCGTACAGAAATCTTCATAAATTAAACAAATGCAGCGGCTCATCTACTATTGGGCATGCTTTGTACAGCTCAATAGGGTCTAAATCCAAGCAATTATCATCACGATAACTGCCATCCGGCGTCCAGGCCAGTGTGTGGTTTATAACTGTGCAGGCTTTTACAAACAGATTGCCCTGTTGAAGCTGACGAAATATGCCCTGCTGCACCAGTTCGGATGCATCATACAGCCTAATATGACCATCGTTAAAATACAGATAGACCTTGTAGTCTTCTGTCGGAATAACTTGCAAGATTTCAGGCCAGTAACCCATAGCAGCCTCCTAACGTAGCGGTTCAATCGAAATCAGTTCGTCGCCTTCTTGTGACAACCCCCAGTTATGCATCAATTTGTCTTTATGTAATTCGGCCCAGGCAAGCACAAGCTTTAGCTGCTTGTTTGGCAGCGAAGACTCCATAACTGTGCATGTCAAAATATTTATTGTTGCTTGATTTCCTGCATATTCTGCATGAAAATGTGGCGGATTGTGGTCTTTGTAATTGATAAAGATTCTGATTCCGTAGAACATGCTAATTGTTGGCAAAACGTCACCTCTATTCCAAATAATCCTTCAATTTCTTGCTGCGCCCCGGGTGCCTCAATTTCCGCAACGCCTTAGCCTCAATTTGCCTGATGCGCTCGCGTGTAACATTAAATTCACGTCCAACCTCTTCCAACGTGCGCGCCTTGCCATCACCCAACCCAAAGCGCAAAATCAAGACCTTCTTTTCCCTGTCGGTCAAGGTCTCCAGTACATTCATTAGCTGCTCTTTCAACAATGTGAAAGCTGCGGCCTCGGCGGGCGCAGGCACATCATCATCGGCAATAAAATCGCCAATATGGCTGTCCTCTTCCTCGCCGATTGGCGTTTCAAGCGACACAGGGTCCTGCGACAACTTCATAATTTCGCGCACCTTTTCTACGGACATTTGCATCTCTTTGGCTATCTCATCGGCATTAGGTTCTCTACCATATTCTTGCAGTAGCTGCTTTGATACACGTAGCAGCTTATTTATTGTCTCAACCATATGCACAGGAATACGTATAGTACGCGCCTGGTCTGCAATTGCGCGGGTAATAGCCTGGCGAATCCACCAGGTTGCATATGTCGAAAATTTAAAGCCCTTTTTGTAGTCAAATTTTTCCACAGCCTTGATAAGGCCCAGGTTGCCCTCTTGAATCAAGTCTAAGAAGTGCATGCCCCTGCCCACGTATCGCTTTGCAATGCTCACCACAAGCCGCAAATTCGCCTCTGCCAGTCGTTTTTTAGCATCTTCATCGCCCGCTTCCATGCGCTGCGCCAGGTCGTTTTCTTCTTCCCATGTCAAAAGCGGTACCTTGCCTATTTCCTTCAGGTACATACGCACATGGTCATCGATATTAACATTGGCCTCGACCACAGAAATTTCAATATCTTTGTCAATTTCCTTGTCAACATCTACAGCTAGCTCAGAATCGGGGTCTAGCTCCGCTTCCAGGCTTAGTGCCAAGTCAAGTTCTGCATCCAAGTCATCCACAATCTCGTTTTCGATTTCGATAACGGCCTCAAGCTCAATGTCCGGCTCCATATCTATATCATGGTCTGCATCGGCATCGTTTTGGTCCAAATCTACCAAGTCCGAATAAATATCAATGCCATATGCCTTTAGCTGCTTGGAGATATTGTCTACCTTTTCAGCATCTATAGCAAGCTGCGCCATATGGTCCAGCAGCTCGCTTTGCGCCAGCAGGTTCTCCTTTTCGCGGGCAATGGCCACCAGCTGTTCAATTTTGTCTTTGAAATCCGTCTCTTCTATAGACTTCAAAACCATCATCCTTTCCATATCAGGAAAATTTTAGTTTCTCAAATTCTCCCAATACTTTTGTTATTTTAACCATCATATGTAGAAATATACTTCTAGCAGGCTCTACAGGCTGATTTTCTGGCCCTCTAGCCGCTTTAGTTCTGTAGAAACACTGGCAAATCTTTCAAATTCTTTGTCTGTATCTATTTCGTCAAGTTGTTTTTGCAAATATCTCTTTTTCACAAGCATGATATGATGCGACAGGGCCGTATATCTCGCCTCTATATCTTCATATTCGGTCACATTCGCAAAAATTTCGCCTGCATCACTATCGTACATGCTTTGCATGGTAGTGACCATGCTCGATGGCGAAATATCCAGTCCATCCAGCCTTGCAGACACTATGGCCTGGAAAATCTTGATATATAGCGGATTCGTCATTTCCTGCGCATCCAGATGTGATGTAATTTTGCCACAGAGAGTTGCATCCTGTGCCATGCAATATAGGATATGCGTTGCAGCCTCATCAAACTGTCTATCTCCTCCCGAATACTTGGCTTTACGTCTACTTACAAGCGGTAGTGTAAAATCGAGTTCACTTTCGCCGTCGCCAATATGTTCTCGCATCGCGGCAGGGTCTATGGCGTATTTGGATGCAATATCGCGGATGTAGCTGTCGCGCTCTATGGCGGTGTTTAGTCGCTTTAGTATACCCGCAGCATCTTTTAAAAAGCCAACTTTTTGGACGGTAATGCCAAGGTCATATTTCTTACGGGCGGTCTCTATTTGAAATTCTATGGAATCCATAGCCACGCCAAGGCGGTTATTAAGAGCCTGTGCGCCATTTTTAATGATAAATTCGTCTGGGTCTTTTGCACCGGGCAATGTGGCCACGCGAGCAGCAATTCCGGCAGCATATAGATACCCCGTGGCGCGGAGCGTGGCAGTGATACCCGCCGCGTCACCATCAAATAGCACAATGGCATGTTTACAATAGCGACTTAACATACGAGCGTGGTTGGCAGTGAAGGCTGTACCCAGCGCTGCTAAGGCATTTGTAAAGCCCGCCTGATACAGCGCAATTACATCCATATAGCCTTCCACCAGTATCATGGTGTCCGTTTTGGCCTGGCGAGCGTAGTTAAGGCCGTATAGCGTGCGGGATTTATCAAATATCGGTGTTTCGGGCGAATTCATGTATTTCGGATGGCCCTCGCCCAAAATCCTTCCGCCAAAGCTAATTACTTTGCCGGACACATCAAAAATAGGAAACATCAGACGATTACGAAAGCGGTCGTAGTGGCCCCGCTCATTGCTCATCGCCAGCCCGGCTTTTATCAAAAATTCCAAGTTATATCCCTTTTGCATCAACATATCCGCCAGTCCGGCCTGCGGCGATACACCCAAGCCAAACTTACGGCGAGCAGCAGTTGTAATACGCCGCTCATCAAGATATTCCGTGGCAATACGGCCCTGTGGCCCTTGCAACGTGTCATAATAATACCGCGCAGTTAGTCTATACGCATCAAAAATTTGGTTTTTTTCAGCTATATTTGCAGGAGTCGCGCCGCCCAGCGGCGGCAAATTATAGTTTATTCTGTCTGCCAGATGCTTCACGGCATCCAAAAAGCTGTAATTTTCAATTTTCATTACAAAAGAAAATACATTGCCCGATTCGCCGCAGCCAAAGCAGTGAAATAGCTGCTTTTGGGCAGATACAGAAAACGAAGGGGATTTTTCATTGTGAAAAGGGCAAAGGCCCATATGGTTGCTGCCTGTGGCTTTTAGCTGCACATATTGGGATATAACATCGATAATGTCGTTGCCTTGGCGCAGGTCTTCCAGCACATCTTGAGAATATCCCGCCATTTGCCTCACCCCTTCCATTAGAGTTTATTGCTCCTTCAAGTTATATACGCCGTTTTCGTCAAAATTCCTGCAAAAATTCTAATAAAATTTTCAACATATATTAATGGTGGCATATTATGAGGTATGGAAGATTGCGGGGGTGCTGAATACTATGAACGAATTAGGGCTGGAATACGTGAATAACATGGATGATTATGATATGCTGTGTACGCAAATTTATGAGCATTACGGGATAGCGCGGATTTTTGAGCCGCGAACGCAGACAGATTTTGATTTTCCGGAGCCTTTGGTTATGACCAGCACCGGGCGAGCTGCGCTCGCCCCTACAGAGTCCCCTGGCAAAGAACAGTTTTTCAAGTATATGCTGCATCCGGATGCGCGCGCGCTATTGCCGTTTGTAGATGCGGCATTGGCGACAGAGCGTGCTGGCAGCCCTATATTTACGGCCAGCGCAGATTTGGCAATAGATAGGGAGAGTTTGGCACAAATTGTGGATAGAGCATATAGGTTGGCCGGGGCTAGCGGAGTTGCAAGGCCTCAGGATAGGGCTTTGTTAAATATGCTGGTATTGATTGAGCTGCTGGTGTGGCGATAAGCAATTATCGATAAACAAATGGCAATGATGCATAGCCTGTTTCGCACAATTTTATTGGTCGCTTTGTCTGCAAGGAGCGCGGCAACTTACGCTCGATAAAATTGGTTCAACATGGGTTGCGCGCCGTTGCCAAATATCTGCAAAAAATTTCAAATTAGGTATTGACAAAGCCAGTTTGCAGAGTGTACAATCAAGAAAATGGATATACTTGTTAGGTGAGGCTCCTAAAAGAACATAGGCTACTGCCCTTAAATGTCGAGAGACGCCGCAGGGTATAACAGGCATTGTCGGATTAAGGCATTGCTTAATGTAGCTGACAAAGTTATTGCGCAAAAACCGCGTAATCAATGTCTACGTCTTTTAGTGCTAAAGCTCGAACGAGGGGTTCTGATGACTTGTCTTTGTGCAGAATTTTTCTGCATTTTGGCGTGTGTTTGGTTGCGACCCCTTTCGAGGCGGTCGTTTTTTTGTTGAAAAAGAGAGGGGTGAGGTTATGGATTCGGACAGTAGTGGTTATTGTAGTACTATGGTTGGCAATTGTAATATGACAGAATTGAAAGAATTGGAGAGTACGTATGAGTTTGTTGGAAGCCATAATCTTGGGACTGATACAGGGCCTATCGGAATTTTTGCCTGTATCCAGCTCCGGACATTTGCTTGTATTTCATCACATCTTTGGAATAACGGCCGAAGATAATTTGACATTTATTATCACGTTAAACATGGGAAGCCTGGTACCCTTGCTGTACGTGTTTCGCAAAGATATTTGGGAGCTGGCAAAGCGGCCTTTCCAAAAGCTTACGGCCCTGCTGGTGATAGCAACCATGCCGCTGATTGTGGTTACGTTACTATTTGAAGGGCTTATAGAGTCCATGTTTTACACGGTGCAGTTTTTGCCCATTGGCTTTATTATCACGGGCGTGGCCCTGATACTTTCTGACAAACTAAAACGAAACGACAAGGATATAAGCGGCATTAGATTTATTGATGCCGTGCTAATTGGCTGTGCGCAAGCAGTAGCGGTGTTTCCCGGCATATCCCGCTCAGGCAGCACCATCACTGCAACAATGGCCAGAGGCGTTAATCGTGAAAATGCTGCGAAATTTTCATTCCTCATGTCCGTTCCAGCAGCAGTTGGGGCTATGGCATTTCGCATCAGCCGCATTGTGGCAGACCCGGCATTAATAGAAGGACTTAACTTTGCAAACCTGGCCGCGGGTTTTATAACGGCGGCTGTATCAGGGTATTTGGCGATAAACTTCATGCTGGCACTAGTAAAAAGGGCAAAGCTGAAATATTTCGCGATATATTATATATTTGCGCTGGTAGTTCTGATTGTCGTGCTGTTTTAAAATTCTAAATTCTGTGAATACCGATTGCCCGCCGGAATGAAAGGAGTGGGCAAAATGACAATGACATTGTTTGATTTTGTGCTGCGCATATGTTTTGCGACTTTATTTGGTTTTCTGATTGGATTGGAGCGGCAGCTTACGGGTCACTCCACCGGCATACGCATTAATGTGTTAATAAGCATGGGTGCCTGTCTGTTCACCTTATTTTCACAATTAATGGGCGCGGATGATGCCACACGCATTGCCGCACAGGTTGTTACAGGAATAGGTTTTTTGTGCAGTGGCATCATATTCAAAGAAGGGCTTAATGTTAAGGGCTTAAACACGGCCGCCACAATGTGGTGTACGGCTGCAATAGGCGTAATAACCAGCAGCGGCCTGGTTTTATATGCATCGGCTGCTGTCATAGTGCTCATTGGAAGCAATCTTGTATTTCGTTTTCTTGCAAGCAGAATTCAGCCATTGGCACGCTTCGAGGAAGAAGAAAACACATATATGCTTTCAGTAACATGCCGTGAGGAAGACGAGTTTAATATTCGGTCGGCCATCATCAACAACTTGGACAAGGCACGTCTTCGGCTGACCAACCTGGAAAGTGCGGACGAAATCGGAAACAAAGTAGAAATCGAAGCCACCATTATCATTAGCGGCAGACGCAGAGATGAACATGCCGAAAGAATTACATCGCAGGTTGCACTTGAAAAGGGCGTTACCAAAGCCGGTTGGGAACTGGTATAGCATTAGTTTGGAGGTGTAAAATGACATTTAGAGAAAGAATTTTGGAATATATTGAAAGCAAAGATATGACAAACCTAAAGGCGCTACTAGTCGATGCGGAAGAAATGGAGATTTTGCATGCATACCACGACCTTTCGCCGGATGACCAGGTTATTGTGTTTAGGCTGCTGGCAAAAGACCGCGCCTTGGCCGTATTTGAAGATTTGGATACAGACGAGCAGCAAACTCTGCTAAAATCCTTCACGGCCGAAAAAACCATCGAATTTGTAAACGAAATGGCACCAGATGACAGAGTTAGGCTGCTGGATGAAATGCCTGCCGGTGTTGCAAAAAAGTTGATAGATTCGCTGTCGCCTGAAGAGCGAAAGGTTACAAATGTGCTAATGGGCTATGAAGATGAAACCGCCGGGCGCATAATGACCACCGAATTTATCACCCTGCGACGCGATATGACGGTGAACCAGGCATTGGACAAAGTGAGTGCCCAGGCCGACGAAAAAGAGACTGTATATACACTATTTGTGACAGACAAAGCAAAAAAGCTCGAAGGCGTGCTTACTTTGAAGGGCCTGCTTATTGCACGCGGCGTTTCCGGCATTACAGTTGGCGGTACAGATGGCAACACATTAATATCCGATATTATGTCAAAAAATGCTATCAGCGTTTCTACCGATACAGACCAGGAAGAAGTAGCCAATATCATGAAAGAGCTGGATTTGCTGGCTATACCTGTTGTAGATAAAGAAGGGCGCATCGTGGGTATTGTAACAATTGATGATGCCGTGGATATTTTAGAAGAAGAAACCACAGAAGACATCTTTGACCACGCCGGTTTTGCCGACACAGCAGGAAGCGAAACAAGCCGAAGTGAACTGCTGGTAAACGGTGCACTATGGAAAATTTGGCGCGTGCGCGTACCTGTATTGCTAATAACACTGCTGTTTGGCTTTGTAACAGGCGCGATAATTGATGATTTTGAAACAAGGCTGGGAACCATAAGCATGGTGGCCATTTTTATACCGCTCATAATGGGTATGGGTGGCGATGTTGGCACGCAATCTGCCACTGTTTTCGCCCGCGGCGTTGTGCTTGGCCACATCCAAATGAAGAATTTTTTCAAACACTTTTTGAAAGAGGTTTGGGTTGGCGCTTCTATCGGCATTGTGTTAGGCGCAGTTACGGGCCTGGCTGCGGCCTGGTGGCAAGGCGAGCCCATGCTGGGGCTGGCTGTCGGGCTAGCTTTGGCTGTCACAATGGCCGTAGCTGCTATGTTGGGCTTCTTTGTGCCATTTGTACTGATAAAGTTTAATCTTGACCAGGCGGCGGGCTCTGCACCGATAATCACGTCTATCAAGGACATTGCAGGCTTGCTGATTTACTTCCTGGCAGTATCTATGTTTATGGGTCAAATATTGTAGAGAGGAAGGTTTCATGTTTCTCAAGAAAAAGAACGATGCCGAAGAACAAAATGAGGTTCTCCAGGAGCCACGAAGTCCCTTGCGCCTCTTTGCGACAGCCTTTCTTGTTGCAACCGGTGTGATACTGTTGGGCGGAGGCGGTGCATGGCTTGCCATTAGCAATACCGTAAGGCCGCCGGATATCCCAGTTGTTGTAGCTGCAAATATATTTCATGTGGACGACACAGATATTATTGAAGACGGTGAAGACGGCCATGTTTTGCCGCCGCCGCGCCTGCAAGAATTTGAAGAGCGCAAGCCCATGTTTTTCACCTTCTTGATATTCGGGTTGACCGAAGGCCTCAATGCTAATACCATCATGGTGGCAGCTTTTGATGCCGAGGCCGGAGAGGGCTTTCTGCTAAGCATACCACGTGACACAAAGGTAGATGTGCAACGCAACAGTCAAAAAATTGTCTCCGCATATCCTGTTGGTCGCCTTCATGGCGGCGGACACGAGGGCGGAGTAGAGCGCATGAAATACGAGGTATCCACACTTATTGGCTTTATGCCGGATTTTTATATAAGCGTGGATTACGAAGCATTTATCCGTATGGTGGATGCCGTTGGCGGCATTGAAATCAACGTGCCTTTTCGCATGTATTATCACGACCCATATCAGAACTTGCGAATAGACCTTCAGGCAGGCAAGCAAACCCTTGATGGCGAAGATGCTCTGCGTTTTGCCAGATATCGCACAGGCACACCGGGCATTTCGCCCACCATCAGCGATTATCAGCGTATAGAGCATCAGCAATATGTGCTATCCGCGGCGTTTCGAGAGCTGTTAACCCCCGCGTCCCTGCTGAGAATTCCTGAATTTGTAGGTATTTTTAACGACCATTTTTACACAGACCTGGCCTTTGGTGAGCTGTTATGGTTTGCAAACGAGGCTCGTACCATAGGCAGCCTTGATGCTCTACATCTATACACTCTGCCCATGTACGGCACTAGCGGCGCACCCAGCTGGTATGAATTGGCAGATAAGGATGCCGTACTGGAGCTAATAAACCGCACAATAAACCCATTTGTGCGGGATATTGCAGCGGATGATGTGCGTATTGTACACTAGAATTTCTGGATTGCTTTGCCCTTGGTCATTGCTACGTATCCAACTTCGTTTGACCTTGCAATGATGGCCTTTATATTAAGAAGGGTTCTACTTTTCTTGAAGAGCCAAGACCCTAGAGCTACATCATTGCGAGGCAAACCACAGTCCAGAAAGTGATAAAATCAAGGGCCGAAGCAATCCGGCAACACATAAACAGGTCGAACTAGGAGTATCAATATGATAGATTTCAAAAAAATATTCTACATGGGAGTGCTGTTGCTTTCAGCGGCCTTCCTTTTTGTAGGCAATAGGATTGCATCAGATAATAACCTTGATTTTCTATCAGAAATAGAGCCGTTGCCCATATTTTCCGCCGTCATCACTGATATTGTAGGGCGCACCGAAGAAACCCAGGAATTTGGCCCGGATTTTTCTGTCACATCTATTTTCATCGACTTTTATGCCCGAATAACAAGTCGTGGTGATTTACACGGCGAGACAGTTTTTGCGGAATTTAATGCATCAGGCTTTCTTGAGATTGACGAAAGAGAAGTCGAAGTCGGCGACAGGGTTCTACTACTCTACAATGAACACATGGGCACATATATCTTCATGGAATACCAACGACTTAATCATATAATAGCTTTGGCCGCCGTATTTTTCGTGCTGGTCGTAACCTTTGGCCGCAGTAAGGGTTTTAATTCGGTTGTCGCGCTTGGTTTCATATGTATGTCTATATTTCTGGTCTTTATCCCCGCCATATTATCCGGCCACAATGTATATATCCTTACTGCAATTATCTGCACCTATGCCATTATTTCTACGCTTCTAATCGCCATAGGCCCAAACAAAAAAGCCACCGGTGCCATATGTGGCTGCCTGGGCGGCGTGATATTCGCAGGATTGCTAATGTTTGTGATGGATGGCTTGATGCATCTAACAGGATTTGTAGACCACGAAACACGCTCTCTTTTGCATATTCCGACAGAATATCCGATAAATATCCGCGCCATCATCTTTGCGGGTGTAGTCATAGGTTCCACTGGTGCTATCATGGATGTGGCCATGTCCATATCCTCGTCACTGTGGGAAGTACGGCGGGCGGGCACCACAGGCTTCCGCACCCTGTTCAGAGCCGGTATCGAAATAGGCAAAGACATATTAGGAACAATGCTTAATACCCTAGTTTTAGCATATATTGGCAGCTCACTTTCCGTGTTGCTGCTAATAACAGCACATGCCACATCCGCGCTAGAATTGTTTAATATGGAAATGATTATCGTAGAATTTCTACGGGCATTGGTTGGCAGCTTTGGCATGTTTTTGACCATACCGCTTACAGCAGCTGTATGTGGCTGGTTATACAGTCGCAATCACGCCTTGCGCGTATAAATATCCCGCTTCCATTCCACAATATGCTCTTTTATGGCCGCAAAACTTTGTTCGCTTATCACGTGTTCCATGCGGCAAGCATCATCTACGGCAGTTTGCTTGTCAACCCCCAAAAAAATCAGCCAATCCGAAATAACCACATGCCGCTCATACATAGATTCGGCTATTTTCCTGCCGCTTTGCGTCAAAGAGATAAGGCCATTTTCAATCTCAATATATCCTTCCAGGCGCAACTTTTTCATGGCAACGCTAACGCTGGGTTTTGTGTAGTCCAGTTCGTTTGAAATATCAACTGCGCGCACTTTACCGCCCCGCTGACTTAATATCAATATAGTCTCCAGATAATTCTCAGTAGATTCTTGTGCTTTCACTTGCCCACCTCCCTGTATAGTTGATTAACTTAAAAATCTCCAAACGCTTCGCATCAAACACCGTTGAAGCGCTCGTTGTTTGATGTTCGCGTTTCTCGTTTTTAAGTAAATCAACAATAACATCCATTATATCACAGGACATCGCAATAATTCAAGCTCGCTCCAATTATTATAGTCATTTTAGCTGAAAAGGGTCTTGTGTCGGGCACGAAACGCGCGGCCTTTGTGGTTTGCCTTTGGCAAACTGGCCGTAGGCCACTTTCGCACAGCGAAAGCACTAGAGGCGCGTTTTGGGCAAAGACAGAGGCCCATTTTCAAATTAAATTACTATAATTACTATATGCGCAAGAAAAATTGGTTCAGCATAAGTTATGCACTATTGCCAATTTATTATTTGTTGACATTTGGGAGAATTTAGTTTAAACTGTTATTGTGATTGTTAAAAAATTAATTTAGTAGGAGGTCAAAGGATGGCAAATGTTGTAGAAATTCGCTGGCATGCCAGAGGCGGACAGGGTGCCAAAACCGCGTCCGAATTGCTTGCCGAAGCAGCGTTTAACACAGGGAAGTATGTCCAGGGTTTTCCGGAATATGGTCCCGAGCGCATGGGCGCACCAATAACGGCGTATAACAGGATTGCCGATGCGAAAATCAGGGTACATAGCAATATTTACGAGCCCGATTTTTCTGTGGTGCTTGACGAGACATTGATTGACGTGGTTGAATGCTGCGCAGGTTTGAAAGAAAGCGGTGCAATTATCGTTAATACCTCTAAATCGCCTGACGAAATTAGAGCAGGTCTTGGTGGATACAAAGGCAAAGTATGCACTATTGACGCAAGAACTATATCAGAGGACTGCCTTGGCAGATACTTCCCTAACACGCCTATGCTTGCGGCAATTGTGAAAGTATCCGGCGTTATGGATGAGCAAGCTTTCATAAAAGATATGGAAGAATCTTTAAAGCAAAAATTTAGCGACAAACCACATGTGGTAGAAGGCAACATGAACGCAGTTAAGCGTGCAGTATCGGAGGTGAAGGGTCTATGAATGCTGGAAAAGGTGTAAAGCTCGAATCCTGGAAGAACATGTCTCATGGTGCCCATGTTTTTGAGGCCGGCAATGCCGTTAACTTCAAAACCGGCGACTGGAGAAGCGAAAAACCTGTTTTTATTGCAGATAATTGCAAGCAATGCTTGCTTTGCTTCCCTGTATGCCCTGATTCTGCAATGATTTTAGACGACAAAGGCTTGATGCAAGGTTTTGATTTTGATTTTTGCAAGGGCTGTTTGTGCTGCATGGCGGTATGCCCGTTTAATGCTATAGAAAAGGAGGATGCATAAATGGCTATTAGAGCAAAATTAAGCGGCAACGAGGCTGTTTCTGTTGCTATGAAACAGATAAATCCTGATGTTGTTGCGGCATATCCTATAACACCATCAACCGAAGTTCCGCAATACTTTTCTACATATGCGGCAAATGGCGAGGTAGATACTGAGTTTGTTCCTGTGGAATCCGAGCATAGCGCAATGAGCGCATGTATTGGCGCACAGGCAGCAGGCGGACGCGCCATGACAGCCACCAGTGCCCAAGGTTTGGCACTTATGTGGGAGATGCTATACATCGCATCAGCCTACAGACTTCCTGTGACGCTTGCGGCCGTAAACCGCGCGCTGTCCGGCCCTATCAATATCCATAACGACCATTCCGATACAATGGGCGCAAGAGATTCTGGCTGGATTCAACTTTACAGCGAAGATTGCCAAGAAGCCTATGATAATTTCATCCAAGCTGTTAGAATAGGCGAGCATCCTGATGTTATGCTGCCTGTAATGGACTGCTACGATGGCTTCATCACTTCTCATAAAGTTGAAAATCTTGAAATTATGTCTGACGAGCAAGTTAAGGCATTTGTTGGAAAATACAAGCCGCCATATCACTTGATGGACAAAGAAAAGCCAATGTCTATGGGCCCGCTTTCTCTTCCTTTCTATTATTTTGAGCAAAAGCGCCAACAGGCAGAAGCCATGAGAGGCTCTATCAAAGCTATTCTTGAAGTTGCAGCCGAATTTGAAAAAGTAACAGGCCGTAAATATGGTCTATTTGAAGAATACAAGATGGACGACGCAGAAGTTGCCATTGTTATCCTTAACTCTACAGCCGGTACTGCAAAAGAAGTTGTGGATGAGCTGAGAGGCAAGGGCGTTAAAGCCGGCCTCATCAAAATCCGTGTATACAGACCTTTCCCGGTTGAGCAAATTGCAAAAGCATTGGCAAATTGCAAGGCTGTTGCTGTTTTGGATAAAGCCGATTCTTTGAACGCCGCTGGCGGTCCGGTATTTACCGATGTTACATCTGCCATGTTTGGCCGCGTTGAAAGCGACGTTAAAGTTATCAATTACATCTACGGTCTTGGCGGTCGCGATGTTACAACCGATAATATAGGCGAAGTATACGCAAATCTTCAAGATATTGCAAAAACCGGCAAGGTTAAAGAAGTTTACAACTATCTGGGCGTAAGGGAGGTTTAGTGAATGAGCTATAATTTAAAAGAATGGGCTAAACGGCCCGAGCGTTTTACCGGCGGCCACAGACTATGCGCCGGGTGCGGGGCATCTCCTGTTATGCGTACAATGCTGAGGGCGCTAAAGCCGGAAGATCACGCTGTGGTATCTGCTGCCACAAGCTGCGTGGAAGTTTCCAGCTTTCTGTATCCATATACCGCCTGGGAAGATTCTTTCATCCACAGCGCGTTTGAAAATGTTGCTGCAACCATCTCCGGTGCGCAAGCAGCATATCTAGCTAAAAAGCGCAAAGGCGAGGATGTGCCCGAAACCAAGTTTATTGCCGTAGCTGGTGATGGCGGTACATATGATATCGGCCTGCAAGCACTTTCGGGCGCCATGGAGCGCGGCCATGATATGGTATATGTATGCTACGATAACGGTGCATACATGAACACAGGCATACAGCGTTCCAGCTCCACGCCGCAAAATGCCGCAACATCAACAACACCGGCAGGCACTGTTATTCCGGGCAAAACACAGCCTAAAAAAGACCTGACGCTGATAATTATGGGCCACAATATCCCATATGTTGCGCAAACTTTGCCTCTTGGCAACTTCAAAGACATGAGCGAAAAGTTTGAAAAAGCCCTCTACACAGAAGGTGCGGCTTTCCTTAATGTTCTTGCACCATGCCCACGCGGCTGGAGATACGAAACCCACAAGCTGATGGAAATGTGCAAACTGGCCGTCGAAACCTGCGTATGGCCAATGTTTGAAATAGTAGAAGGCAACCTCACCCTCTCCTATATTCCAAAAAACAAGCTGCCGGTTGAAGAGTATCTTAAGGTGCAAGGCCGCTTTAGTCACATGTTTGACAAAGGCAACGAGCATCTTATCGAAGCATATCAAAAGCAAGTAGATAAAGACTGGAAGCTGCTGCAAAACCTTAACGAAATGAGATAATGCAACAAAAGCCTTGCAGCCCTATGTGGTTTGCAAGGCTTTTTTATAGCAATTTGAGAGGGATGAGATTGGTGTACAAGCTTGTGTTAGTTGAAGATGAAAACGATGTGCGCAGCCGCATTGCCGGCATGATAGAAAAATCTAACAGCAACTTTCAGATAGTTGCCGAATATACAACCGGTGTTGATGCCTATGACGGCATTATGTCCGACAATCCGGATTTGATACTTACAGACATAAAAATGTCCTTTATGGATGGCATAGAGCTGGCAAAGCTGGTGCGCAAATCTCTGCCTTTTGTTAAGATAGCTTTTATTACAGGCTATAGCGAATTTGAATACGCAAAAGAAGCGGCAAACCTCGGTGTTGTAGGCTTTATAAACAAGCCCGTGTGTATTGATGACCTTAGCTATGTTTTAAAAAGAGCACAAGATGCGTTGGACGAAGAATATTTGGCCACATCCAGCATAGAAAAATTATCTGCTTTTTACGAGAGCAATCTTCCTATTATCCGTGAAAATGACCTTTACAGGCTTTCTAATATGTCCGTTGTAACGCCTGCATTTGAGAGCAAGCTAAAGAGTAATGGCATTAGCCTTGATTACAACTACTTTATAATGTGTGTGTTTGACTTTGATATAGCAGGCGAAGGGCAGGGCGAAAAATATGAGCTGGCCTTTTCTTCCATCAAAATGTCCATCGAAGAGGAGTTTGAAGGGCAGTATGATTGCGAAATGTTCAGCCGCTATGAAAAATTTTGCCTTATATTAAAATCTAATGCACTACCGGTGGTTTCGGAGCTTAATATGCGTTTTGAACACATTGTACAGCGCATTGGCCGCTATTCAAATATGCCGGTAAGCGTGGGATTGAGCAGCATTTACAAAAACAACAAAAATTTTGTCGCAATGACCAAAGAGGCCATGCGCGCACTCAGGTTGCGCAGCGTAATGGGCGGCAGCAATGTTTTCTTTTTTAATGATGCTACAACAACAAGCTCTAAGCTCTCAATTGATGATAAAATGATTAGAGAGCTTGGCTACATGATGCATTTTCATTCGTTACAAAGCTGCCTGGAGCGAATAGATGAAATTTGGACGCATTTTGAAAACACCCAGGCATCTTTTTTGTATGTGGCTACAAGCATTTTAAATGCTTTGTTAAAAGCCTGCGACGACCTAGAAGGTCTATATTGCCTGCATGACGGCCCCGATGAACTTTATGCCCGGCTATTTACAATTGAAGATGAATGCGAAGCCTTTAACTACCTAAAAGACCTAACGCGCACCATCGCCAATCTTAACGACGGAATTATAAAGGACAACATAGAGCTTAACCTGCGCAAAATCGTATATTACATGGAAGCCCATTTCACCAACCCCAACATAAGCCTGGAAACCCTGGCCGAAAATGTCAATTTTTCGGTAAGTTACATTAGCGTATTGCTAAAGAGAAAAATGAACACAACCTTTGTAAAAATGCTAACCGAAATGCGCATGGAAAGAGCAAAGGTGCTGTTAACAGACCCAACGCTAAAAATTATAGATGTAGCCGAACAGCTTGGCTACAACGATTCGTATTATTTCAGCCACTGCTTTAAAAAATATATGGGAATATCTCCAAGGGAATTTAAAAACAATGGATAAGGCCATCAGTTATTTCAGGACAAGGTCAATTGGCTTCATAATAACATCTGTGTGCGTTTTAATTGTAGTATCTTTCGCATTTTTATTTGTGTTCACCACTTTCAACACCTTTCGTGGCGGAATGGACGAAGCCGTTAGAACTCAAACCAGAGAACTATCAACGCAAATTGTATACAACTACGAAAGTTATATCGAAGGCATTATCAATACATCTATACGAATTCAGGCAGATATAAGCAAGGTACAGTCCGAATACGACTGGGAAAGGCTATCAACTTTTTTCGGCGACATATTGCGTCTAAATAATGACATATTACGCATAGCAGTGTATGACTACTACACAATGCTTTGCCTTGCTTCTTCATACATAAATGAGGTGGGAAGCTTGCCTGGCGGCCATGCCATATGGCTCTCAGAAGCTGTGCAGGACCCTACAGTATATGTTTTTTCTTCGCCGTATTCTGCTCAAAACGATGGGGTATACAGGGTTAGCGTTAGCAGAAGTATCCGCCTTCCAGATGGCGGCACAGGCGTTTTAATAATCGAAATTAGCTTTCAAAGATTTATTGAGCTTGTTATGAAATCCAATCTGGGAGAGGGCGGTCATATCACCATCGTAGACCAAAATTACAATATCGTTTATACCTCGCTTCAAAACGATGCAGCAGCCGAAGAGGGCATATATGTAATACGCGAGCTTGTTTTGGGTACAAAAAATGTAGTAATTGGCGGCCACAATATGGCACTTAATATTGACACGCTGTCAAACACACGCTGGCGCATATGTGTGTTTATTAATATAGATGTTTTAGCCCAAATAGAGCAGAGCTTTTTGCGTTCTACCGCCATATCACTTTCAGTTGTTTTGGCTCTGGGCATATTGATATTTACTTGGGTGGGCAGGGTAATCACAACACCGATGAAAAAGCTTGAGCTGGCCATGCGCAAGGTAGAAAAGTCGGATTATTTCCGTATGGAAGAGGTAAATATCTCTGCCTTCAAGGAGGTTAGCGCATTAATTGGACGCTTTAACAAAACGATGCATAAAATAAGCGAGCTAATGGGCCGCGTGGTTGCCGAGCAAGATGCACAACGCAAAAGCGAGCTAAAGGCATTGCAAAACCAAATAAACCCGCATTTTTTGTACAATACACTGGAATCTATTATGTGGGTTATAGAAAATGATAAAAATGAAGAAGCAGGCAATATGGTGGCAGCATTGGCACGACTTTTCCGCACAGGACTATCGCATAATGACGAAACAGTGCCCCTGCGCAACGAAATAGAGCATGTGCGAAACTATTTACTTATACAAAATTTTCGCTATTCGGATTCTTTTGACTACGAATTTGATATTGATGAAAACGCACTTGATATTGTTACCATGAAGTTGATATTACAGCCAATTGTGGAAAATTGTATATACCATGGTATAAAAAATAACATAGACCGGGGTCATATAAAAATAAGTGCTAAAATAGAGGGCGGATATTTGCTCTTGTCTGTTGCGGATAACGGTTATGGCATACGCCAGGAAACAATAGATGCGCTCTATGCCTCTTTCAATGATGGCTCGGCAGGATCCGGCGTTGGTTTGAAAAATATATACCAGCGCATTATGATTTACTATCAAGGCGATGCAGATATGATAATAGAAAGCGAGTTGGACAAGGGTACAACAATAATAATTAAGGAGCCGATAAATTATTATGAAAAAGCTAGTGGCAAATAGTGCCGCAAACAAAAGAAAGATAGTGCTTGTGGCCGCTATATGTATCATTGTGGCTATTGTCGCGATTTTTGTACTAGCCAGGCCGAGCCAAAGCGGCCCAAGATTTGCGTTTTTTCTTTATGACGGCAGCGACACCTTTATTGTGGAGTTAATGGGCAGCATTAGCTCTGCCATGCCCGAAGATATCACATATGAGATATTTGACGCCAATAACTCGCAATCTGTTCAAAATCAACAGATTGTAGAGATGATTGACGGAGATTTTGACCTGTTTGTTATAAATGCGGTGGATAGGCTTGCTAGCAGCTCTATTGTAGAGCGGCTATCAAGAGAAAGTATACCCATTATTTTCTTTAACCGCGAGCCGCTGGCCGAGGCCCTGGTAGGCAATGTATTTTATGTGGGCGCGGCGGCAGATAGCATGGGCAAAAGACAGGCCGATATTGCCGCAATGTATTTTGCAGGGATGCAAGGCGAAACCATAAGGGCGATAATCTTAAAAGGTGAACATGGGCATCAGGATGCCGAAAGGCGCACAGAAAATTCCATCAGTCGCATGGCAGAGCTGGGCTTTACTGTGGATGTGTTGGCTATTCATTCGGCTAATTGGAGAAGGCAAGATGCGTACGAGGTCATGAGAACATTATACGCCCAATTTGGCGAAACCATAGACCTGGTTTTTTCCAATAATGACGATATGGCACTAGGGGCAATTGATTTTTTGCTTGAAGCAGGCATATTTGTTGAAGGCAGACAGCCCAATGAGCAGCCTTTTATCATCATAGGCGTAGATGGCACACCTGCAGGGCTGGATGCCATATACAGGGGCCTGCTTTTTGGAACTGTAAATAATGACAACGCAGCACAGTCCAGCGCAATTCTTGCATTAGCAGACTATATCATGAACAACCGCGATATTTGCAGCTTCCCCTATGCAATTACCAGCGGGCATTTTATCTATATTGACGGTGGCGCAATAACAATAGATAATGTACATGAATATATAAGACAAATGCAGTAGAGAAATTTATAGTTTTTTTGTGGAAAATTACATTTACTTTGCCTTCAGGATTGAATATACTTCTTATTAACATAAACTATTTATAATAATGAGGAGGAATATTAACCATGAAGAAATCTAGGTTTTTTGCTTTTACATTAGTTATCGCTATGCTGGCAGGTTCTCTTGCGCTATTTGGTGCCTGCGGCGGCAATAGCAACGCCACAAACAACGATGCCCCTATCACCGCAGATGTGTTTTGGTACACATTTGCAGACACATTTTTGGCCACAGTTCGCAATGACATGATTGAGCTGGAAGCCAACTTCCCAAATCTAAATGTTACACATCATGACAGCATGGACAACCAAGCCGAGCAAATTCAACAGATTGAAACCGCCATCGTGCGCGGAACAGACCTATTGATTGTAAACATCGTTAATACCGGCGCAGAAGATGTGGCACATAACATCGTAAACCTTGCAAGAGAAGCCGATGTGCCCGTTATTTTCTTTAATCGCGAGGTTAGCGATGCCGTTATTAACTCCTACGACAAAGCCGTTTTTATAGGTACTGACGCAGCAGAAGCAGGCGTTTTCCAAGGTAGGGCAATTGCCGAATTCCTTTTGGATGGCGATAATCTTAACAGATTTGATGTGGATGGCGATGGCCAAATAAGATATGTAATGCTGCGCGGCGAACACGGCAATGCAGAAGCTTTCTTCCGTACATACTACTCTGTGAGAACAGCCAACGAAATGCTTGCTGCCAGCGGTGTTCAGCTTGTACCATCTGCTGCCAACGAAACAAGCACATTGTATGATGATGACGGCATAAGCAATTTCTTCCTATATGCAAACTGGTCTGCCGCAGAGGCCCATACGCTTATGTCTACCGCGCTGGTAGCACATAGCCCGGCCGCAGGCGACATAGAGCTGGTTATTGCCAATAACGATGATGCTGCCCTTGGCGCAATATCTGCCCTGGCCGAAATAGGCTTTAACACAGGCAATCCCGGCGACCCAATTGTTCCGATATTTGGCGTTGATGCAACCGATGTTGCAAGAATTGCAATTGCTGACGGCACAATGACCGGTACTGTAATGCAAGACGGCAGAGGCATGGCCCAGGCTGTGCTTGAGCTTAGCAACAATATTGCCAATGGAAATGATTTGATGGCCAACACCGGACATCATAATATTGATGCAGGCGTTGCAAAAATTCGTATTCCTCATGGCATCGTAAGCGGCGATGCTCCTATTGCTGCGGCTGCCCCTACACCTGCGGCAGCAAATATCACCGTAGATGTGTTCTGGTATACATTTGCAGACACATTCTTGGCCACAGTACGTAATGACATGATTGAATTGCAAGCTGGCTTTTCCAGCCTAAATGTTACACATCACGACAGCAGAGATGACCAGGCCGAGCAAATTCAGCAAATTGAAACAGCTGTTGTGCGCGGAACAGACCTGCTGGTGGTAAATATCGTTAATACCGGCGCGGAAGATGTGGCGCATAATATCGTTAACATCGCAAGAGATGCCGGCGTGCCCGTTTTATTCTTTAACCGCGAGGTTAGCGACGCCGTTATTAATGCATACGACCATGCCGCGTTTATTGGCACCGATGCCGCAGAAGCCGGGGTATTCCAAGGCATGGCTATTGCTCAATTCCTTTTGGCAGACGACAATATCAGCACATTTGATGTTGACGGCGACGGCCAAATAAGATATGTAATGCTACGCGGCGAACACGGCAATGCCGAAGCTTTCTTCCGCACATATTATTCCGTTAGAACAGCTAATGAGCTTTTGGCTGCCAGCGGCGTACAACTTGTACCATCTGCCGCTAACGAAACCAGCACACTGTATGCCGATGATGGCATAAGCAACTATTTCCTTTATGCAAACTGGTCCGCCGCAGAAGCTCACAGACTTATGTCTACAGCCTTGGTTGCTCATAGCCCGGCTGCCGGTGATATCGAGCTTATTATAGCCAATAACGACGATGCCGCCCTTGGTGCAATTTCTGCACTGGCCGAAATAGGCTTTAACACAGGTCACGGTTCGCCAAAGGTTCCTATATTTGGCGTTGATGCCACAGATGTTGCAAGAATTGCTATTGCTGATGGCACAATGACCGGAACCGTAATGCAAGACGGCAGGGGCATGGCCCAGGCTGTGCTTGAGCTTAGCAACAATATTGCTAACAGCGAGCATCTGATGGCCAATACAGGGCATCATAACATTGATGACACCGCAGCCAAGATTCGTATTCCTCATGGCATAGTAAATTAGTTTAGACTGCATAATGTTGGGCGGTCAAAGGGGCCGCCCAACATTATTTTCTAGGAGAATGATGATGGACAATTATCTTCTGCAAATAAAAAATATAAACAAGGCTTTTCCCGGCGTAAAGGCCCTTGATGATGTTAGCCTAAATTTGCAGGCTGGCACCATACACTCGCTTATGGGCGAAAACGGCGCGGGAAAGTCTACATTAATGAAATGCCTGTTTGGAATATATTACGCCGATAGCGGAGACTTTATCTTGGACGACAAAAAAGTCAGCTTTACCAATTCCAAGCAAGCTTTGGAGCATGGCATTTCTATGGTGCATCAGGAGCTTAACCAGGTTCACACCAGAAATGTAATGGAAAATATATGGTTAGGCCGCTTTCCCAAGGGTATAACGGGTGTCAACCATAAAAAAATGTACCAAGATACCCTCGCAATTTTTGAGGACTTAGATATTCCAATAGACCCAAGGGCTATAATTAGCGACCTTTCGGTCTCTCAACGTCAAATGATAGAAATTGCAAAGGCTGTTTCGTATGATAGCAAGGTTTTAGTTTTTGATGAGCCCACATCATCCCTTTCGGATGTGGAAGTGGAGCGGCTTTTCAAAATCATGTACAATCTGCGCGACAGGGGCTGTGGAATTATCTATATTTCTCACAAAATGAGCGAGATTTTGCAGATTTCTGATGAGGTTACTGTCTTGCGAGATGGCAAGCTGGTGGCTACAACCCCTGCATCCGAGCTTACTATCGATGAAATTATCAAGCAGATGGTAGGGCGCGAACTTACGGATGTTTACCCGCCCAAGGACAATATCCCCGGCGAGGTTACGCTAAAAGTTGAGGGGCTTTGTGCTATGTATCAAAATCTACATGATGTCTCGTTTGAGCTACGTAAAGGCGAAATTTTGGGCGTGGCGGGGCTTGTTGGCGCAGGCCGTACAGAGATGCTCGAAAATATTTTTGGACTGGCCACAAAAAGGTCCGGAAAAATTATCAAAGATGGTGTGGAAATTAGTAATAAAACATCCCGCAAAGCCAAGAAAAATGGCTTTGCAATGATTACAGAAGAGCGGCGCGCCACAGGCATTTTTGGCGTGTTGGATATAAAAGAAAACACAGCTATTGCCAATTTGAAAAAATATAAAGTAAAAAACCTGTTTCTTAGCTCAAAAAAAATAAGCAAAGACACAGCTTGGGTAATAGAAAAACTGAGCGTTAAAACGCCCAACCAGCAAACCAAAATAAATACCTTATCGGGCGGCAACCAACAAAAGGTTATTATAGGGCGTTGGGTGCTTACAAACCCTGATATATTCTTGTTTGATGAGCCTACAAGAGGCATAGATGTCGGTGCAAAATACGAGATATACCAGATGATGATAAACCTTGCAAAGGAAGGTAAAGCCATTGTCATGATATCAAGCGAATTGCCGGAGCTTCTTGGCATTTGCGACAGAATTGCCGTGATGTCAGGCGGATACCTCACAGGCACAGTTGATGCCGGCAGCACCAGCCAAGAGGAGATTATGGTCTTGGCAGCAAAACACGCATAACAAAGGGGGCAATAGGTAAACTATGGAAAAGAAAACTATCCTTCCGGGATTTATTGATAGACGATGGCAAAGCTACATAGCCCTTGACGGCAAAGGCAAGCGCACGTGGTGGGCCGACTTTTTCGTACGCAATGCAATATTTATCATTATCCTTATTTTGGTAATTTATGTGCAGCATTATAGCATAGCCAATAATTTCGCAAACACATTTTTGTCATTTAATTCATTGGTAGATATCATAAACCGCGCCAGCTCCAGCATGTTTCTTGCACTAGGAGTAGGCGGTATTATTGTACTTACAGGAACAGACCTTTCGGCTGGCAGAATTATGGGATTAACAGCCTGTATAGCCGCATCGCTTTTGCAAAACCCGGTGGATATTTTCCCCGCAAAAATGTTCCCAAATTTGGGTACCCCACCAATACTTTTGGTAATGGTGCTTGTAATGGTGATTGGCGGCCTAATAGGCACATTTAACGGCTTCTTTGTATCAAAATTTAAGCTGCATCCATTCATTGTCACACTTTCTACCATGATTATCCTCAACGGCGTGGTGCTGTGGTATGTGCAGCTTGGAACAAACGCAGGCGGCCCCATATCGGGCCTTACTGCGGAATATGGTGAGTTTGTGCGGGGCACTGTTAATATTTTAGGTACGCCGGTGCCGCATTTTGTGTTTTTTGCAATTATTGCGACGGCAATAATGTGGTTTGTTTGGAACAAAACCACCCTGGGCAAAAATATGTATGCCGTGGGCGCTAACCGCGAAGCCGCGAAGGTTTCCGGCGTTTCTGTAACAATTACCACCATCGCCATCTTCACCATTGCCGGTGTTCTTTACGGCTTTTCCGGCTTTGTTGAGGCCGCCAGAATAGGCTCCAACGGCCCCAACACAGGCGTTATGGCAGAGCTGGACGCCATTGCTGCCTGCGTTATTGGCGGTGTATCCTTTACAGGTGGCGTGGGCAAAATTAGGGGTATAGTCACCGGTGTAATACTGCTGCAAGTTATCAGCGTAGCACTGCAATGGCTTGGTGTATCATCTGATGTGCGCCTTGTCATTACCGGCGCAATCATTCTGGCCGCTGTATCTCTGGATATGCGCAAATATCACGCAAAAAAATAGCCAATCTCTCTCCTTCATATAATTGACAAAACACCCATTGCAATACTTTTGCGATGGGTGTTTGCTTTTTTCATATTTTGCTCAAATTGTTATTGACACATGATTGCGAATCCGATATTGTAAGAAGAAAAGGTGGGATGACAAGATGCATTATTTTAACGAGAAAATAAAGCGGCGACTTGCTCAAATTGAACAAAGCATTTACACAAAGTCGTCACCGATTACCCATTATCGGGTATGCGAGGGCAAGACTGCAGGCTGTGAAGCGCCGGATTTTGATGATAGCGGTTGGCGCAGTTTTACCACGGACGAATTTTGGGGCGGGTATGACGGCTATCAATGGTTTCGCACTATTTTGGAAATTCCAGCAGATTTTGCGGGCCGGCCCGTGGCGTTTGTGCTCAATACAGAATACGAGGACAATGTAAGCAGCTTGCGAACAGCAGAATATACAGCTTACGTGGATGGTGAGCTAAATCAAGGACTGGATGCCTTCCATCAGGAGCTGATTTTGACCAACAATGCCAAAGGCGGCGAGCGTTATAGTCTCGCACTTATGGGCTTTAGTGGCTTGACCCCATCCAAGTCTCTTACCACCACAAAAATTGTCGCAATAGATCCCACAACACGGGATTATTATTATAATTTGCGTTGCGCATTGGAGTGTATGGAAGTTATTGACCATAATAGCGCTGAATATTATGACATTATGCGCATCGTAAACGACTCCATGAAATTGGTAGACTTTCTCGGCTTTTTATCGGATAATTATTATGCATCCATTGCCGCGGCAAATAGCTATCTCCACAGCAACTTGTACGAAGCCATGTCCAGCGCATCCGGCATTGTAGTGGACGCTATTGGTCATGCCCATATTGATGTTGCATGGCTTTGGCAGCTATCACATACAATTGAAAAATGCGGCCGCACTTTTGCCACGGCAGATAAATTTATGGATGCATATCCCGACTACAAGTTTATACAATCCCAGCCCCAATTGTATGCCTACACCAAAGAAGCCTATCCTAAGCTATACGAAAAAATCAAAAAACGTATCGCCGAAGGCCGCTGGCAGGCAGAGGGCGGTATGTGGGTGGAGGCCGATTGTAATCTGATTTCAGGTGAATCTATGATACGGCAATTTCTTTTGGGTAAAGCATTTTTTATGGATGAATTTGGAATTGATAACAAGATATTGTGGTTGCCGGATGTATTTGGCTACAGTGCCGCCATGCCACAAATTTTAGCAAAATGTGGCATACCGTATTTCATGACAACAAAAATTAGCTGGAATCAATTTAACGATATACCAATGGACACGTTTTATCTAAAAGGCATTGATGGCACGCGGGTTTTGACCCATTTTGTAACAACGCCGGATGTGCGCAACCCAAATTACAGCTATAATCAAGTACTAATATACAAAAAGACATATAACGGCCATTTAAGCCCATGGCCGGTGATGCAAGCCTGGAAAGGCTATAAGCAAAAGGGTATAAACAATGAAATAATGGTTTCTTTTGGCCATGGCGACGGTGGTGGTGGACCAACTACAGAGATGCTTGAAATGGCTAAGCGACTAAAGAATTTCCCGGGAATGCCGAAGGTTCGCCAGATTTTTGCTGATGAATTCTTTGAAAATCTTGAGAAAAACCTTGAAGGCAAGGATGTTCCGGAATGGTGGGGCGAGCTATACTTGGAGTATCACCGCGGCACATATACATCACAAGCAAAAAACAAGAAATATAACCGCCAGGGGGAGTTTTTATTAACAAATGCTGAAACTTTTTGTACCTTTGATATGCTTTTGGGTGGCGACCATTATCCGCAAATACAGCTAACCAAGGCTTGGAAAACACTTTTACTTAACCAGTTTCATGATATTATCCCGGGTTCATCTATTGCGGCTGTATATGAGGACTCTGACCGGCAATATGCGCAGCTGCTTACAGACGGCAAAGATATGTTAAAAACCGCCGCTGATAACATTTGCAGCAAAATTGACGCTTCGCGCGGCGGGATTGCAGTGTTTAATCCCACATCTAATTGTACCGGAGGTCTGGTTAGTATGGAAGGTGTAGTGGATATACAGTCTGTGGAGACGACATGCGGCAAGCATCTACCCGTACAGCATAGCATCAATGGAGAGATGGTTTTCTACGCCATAGATATGCCGCAAAAGGGCTACAAGCTGTTCTATCCATCCACGAGCAAAGCAAATGTTAAAAATGCAATATCTGTATCAAAATCGTTCATCGAAAGCCCCTTTTATCGCATTAAGCTTGATAGCGATTGCAATATAACGTCTATATTTGACAAGCAAAATAACCGCGAAGTACTTGCCGGACGCGCAAATGTGCTGCAAGCCTTTGAAGACAAGCCCTTAAATTTTGATGCATGGGATATTGATATTTTTTATACAGAAAAGATGTGGGAAGTTAATGACGTGGCCGAAGCAAGCGTAATTTGCCAAGGGCCGGTTTATGGTATTTTACGTATTGTGCGCAACTTCCGAAAGTCGGTTATCACACAGGATATAGTTGTATACAAGGATTCTCCGGTTATCGATTTTAGAACAGAAATTGACTGGAAAGAGCAGGAGATATTGCTAAAAGCCGCTTTTCCTGTTGACATTAACTCTACAAGGGCCACATACGAGATTCAATATGGTTCTATAGAGCGGCCAACCCACGCAAATACCAGCTGGGATGTAGCCAGATTTGAGGTTTGCGCCCATAAATGGGTGGACTTATCCGAGGGGGATTATGGAGTTAGCCTGCTTAACGACTGCAAATACGGCCATGACATACGGGGAAACCAAATGCGTATTACCCTTCTAAAATCTGCCGTTTACCCCGACCCCAATGCCGACAAGGGGCAGCATAGCTTTACATATTCGCTATATCCTCATAAAGGCGATTGGCAGCATGCAAAGACCATAGGCCACGCATATGCACTTAACAACCCATTTTTCGTACAAGCAATAGCGCCTCAAAACGGATTGTTGCCACATGAGTTTTCACTAATTTCTGTGGATTGTGAAAATATCGTAATTGAAGCAGTTAAAAAAGCAGAAAACGAGGATGCTATTATTATCAGACTTTACGAATGCCATAATACACGTGGCAACGCGGTAGTAAAATTCGGTTTTCCAATTGCAAAAGCTTGGGAATGCGATATGCTGGAGCAGAACATTAAAGAAATGGATGCCGGTGACCAAACAATTGAGTTTGACTTCACGCCGTATGAAATAAAAACATTAAAGATATATATTGCCTAGAAGGTGTATTCAGCGGAGAGTTTGATTTATAGGTATTCATAATAGACCTGCTCGGAAACTTCCATCGCAAGCATCGAAGTTCCCGAGCAGGTCTATCAATTATTCTGCTCGGCTCGAATTCTTCTAAAATTAATAACAATATAATAAAACCACATTCCCAGATACGGCACCCCTAAAAAGGACATGGTTTCAACGCTTATATAATTCCATCTTGTGTACAATACAATAGCTATTGAAAAAACGGAAATTATCGCCGCCGTTACAAATTTTGGTATGCGCAGCGATAAATAGCCCAAAGATTTTTTGCCCAACTTTCTTCTTGCGTACAAGTCTGTAATGGTGATAACGGCAGCAGAAATAAGCCAATATATTAAAATCTCTATAACGACAACCTCTCCACTAACCATTTAATACCCCCATTACATCAAATTTAGATGTGTATCAGCAGCCTATCCAAACCAATGCCGCTAATAAGGCAGCGCTCTTTTTTGTTATTGGTCATCTTACAAATCCAATCAACAAAGCCACCGTCTCCAATCTCAATTTTTTCATTTTCTTTCTCCATATAAAGCTTGAAATTGATACCTTTATAATAATTATTATCTTCATGCTCTAAGTCGAATGAAATTGGAATGTCGGGAAGTTCATTCTTTACCAAATCCGTCATTTTTTCAAAAAAGCCATCTCCATCAGCATAGCCACTTCTTTTCCTTAAAACAATTGAAAGTCTTGCGTTACATTTTTCTATGAGCAGTTTTCTATAATAAAGTAATTGCTTTACAAGCAAAGTTTTTTCGCAAATGTATGAGCCATTATCTTTGCCGGACGAAACAATACAAAAAAGCCCAAAATGAGAATAATAACCTTTTGCTGGTGGAAGCGGCTGCGCCCTTAATACTCTGGCCGTTGCGCAAAAATGCGAAGGATTACTATTATCAATTTCTTTATTTTTCAGCTTTTCAGCAATTATGATTGATAGCATATTTGTTGGGTCTGGAAGAATTTCAATTCCACGTGATGCACTTACAATATTATTTTGGTCAACGCAACCAAAAGCAGAGCAGCTTCCAAAAGGTGCTGATGGAGACAGCAATACCGCTTCAATCTTTAGCTTCCGAGCTAACGCTAATAGCTCTGCCTCGCAAATATGATACGCCACAGGGTCTATTTCACTTGGAACAGAAAATCTGTTTATCTGAAACGCTTTTAAAACATCAGTAGGCGAGATGCTATTTGCTTTCTCTTGAAAAATTTTTAGTAGTAAAGAATTTAAGTCGGACTTAGGCAGGGCTAATAGTTTATCTATCAGCTCCTTATCGCCTAATCGAGTTAAAATTCTATCTATTATTGCACTCATATGATAAACCACCTTACTTTTTAGCTTCAAACAACGAACGTGCGCGCTCCTCAGGCGAAACAGAATTTCTTTCGCCACTTGCCATTAGATAAAACAGCAAGCCTACGGCCGCCCAGCCTACACAATATGCCACTGTTAGCCAGCCCATGAAAAGCGGATTCCATCCAAATGGCAAAAACATGAATATTAGAGCTGTAAGCATTATGCTACCTGCGATAAATGCAAGCACGGGACCTCCCGGCATTTTGTACGGGCGGTGTGCATCCGGCATGGTTTTGCGCAGCTTAACCAAGCAAAACGCCGTTATGCACCATGTTGTAACAAAGGCTGCCCCTGCAAGCTCTGTAATGCCATCTATCATGTTAAACCCAAGAAATGGGCCAATTATCGAAATTATTGCGCAAAATATAAGGCCTGCGTAAGGCGTTCCATATTTTGGATGGAGCTTAGTGAAAAATGACGGAACCATTTTTGCGCGTCCCATGCCCATCAGCAAATACGCCGATGCCTTCATAAAGCCATTCCATGTTGTTATAAGCCCTGTTAGCGCGCCAAGGGTTAAAATTACAAACAGCGTATTGCCTATAACTGGAATATCTCCATAAACAAATTGCAACAATAGCCCTGCTGCCGGTGTTCCAAATTCGCCGTCGGACCAGAAATCTATCCATGGCATGGCACCGCCTAGAGCTATGAGCAGTATTGCATAAAATAGACAAGCCAGCGTTATAGATAGTATTACAACCTTGCCGATGCTTTTTGGGTCTGCATTTGAATTTTCTGCCATTTGCGGTATGGTTTCAAAGCCAGCAAGAAAGAAGGGGGCCAAAAGCAATATCGTCATCATGCCGCCAAAGAAATTAGAATGCTGTCTATCACGCACATTTTCGTAAATAGGCATTAAGTTTTGTGGGTCAAAGCGTAAAAATGCAGCAATTATCGCAATAATGGCCGCGCATATCATGAAAATAACAAATATGCGCTGAAATTTTGCTGAAGCGCCGCCGCCGCGCAAATTAAGTATAAACAGGAATAATGTACACGCCGCACCCATCAAAATATGGGATATGTGAACACTCCAGCCCTGGAATGTGTAAAGATAGCCGCCATCAAACAGGATACCGGGAAAAATCATGCTTACAATTTCGGCTACCATAATTGCTTCCCAGGGCAATATCCAAACAAAGCCGCCAAAGCACGCCCAGCCCGAAATAAAGGCAATTTTTTCGCCGAATGCCTTGTGCGCAAAAGCCGCACCACCGCCGGCTACGGGCATCATGGGTACAAGCTCGGCGTAAGCAAAGCCAATGGGAGTCATGAAAAGCAATGCCACCAGATATCCAACAGATGCAGGTATAGGCCCACCTGTGTTAGCCATCCACCTGTTTACCGTCAATGCCCAGCCAACGCCAACGATGCAGCCAAAGCCTATGCAAAAAAAGTCAAGTAAGGACATAGATTCCTTTTTTTTCTTGGCGCTAATATCACTCATTTCACAAAGCCCCTTTTCTTCAAAATATGTATTAAACGATTGTATCACAATACGAGCAAAAGATAAATAGATTTTTCAAAAGATGTTGACAATAATCCGTTAAATAGTATAATTATAGTAAGAAACTGGACAAGTGGAGATATAAGCATGCATGAGAATGTTAAAATAATGCTAAAGCAGCATATAGGCGGCGTAGCCGCTCCTATTATCAGCGTAGGAGATGCCGTTAAAAAAGGTCAGCTAATTGCTGCGTGCAGAGGACTTGGCGCAAATATACATAGCAGCGTGTATGGAATTGTTATAGATGTGAACGAATCAGCCGTAACTATAAAATCTGACGCCCATCAGCCCGATGAGTTTGTAAAAATAAGAGATACAGCAACTAATTTAGATGCAATAAAAGAGGCTGGCATTGTAGGTGCCGGCGGCGCGGGTTTTCCTGCGCATGTAAAGTTTGATATCAACCTGCAAGGCGGCTGTGTTATACTAAATGCCGCCGAATGTGAGCCTACGCTTTTTCACAATATGCAGGCTTTGGAAGAAGATGCGCAAAGCATAATCCGCGGCATGGAGTATATTATGCTGATAACCAATGCCACAAAGGGTTATATCGCTATTAAACCAAAAAACAAAACCGCACTTATTGCCGTGGCAAAAGCTATTAAGAACAAAGCGAATATAGAAATAAAATATCTGCCCGATATGTATCCCGCCGGCGACGAGCGTGTTGTGGTGCGCGAGGTACTAGGGGCACAGCTTGAAGTTGGTCAGCTACCTTCTGCCGCGGGTGCCGTGGTTACTAATGTGGAGACTGTTAAGAGGGTGCGAGAAGCCATTGAGCTTAGAAAACCCGTTATCACAAAGGATATTACAGTAGGCGGACGACTTGGCGGCACATATGGCGGAAGTCCTCAGGTATTTTTGGAGCAGCCGATAGGTACGCCAATAGCATATTATATAGACAAATGCGGTGGATATATTGCGCCTGTTGGCGAAATTGTGCTGGGCGGGCCTTTTACAGGCGAGCGCGGACATGAAAGCAGCTCTTTTATCACAAAAACAACAGGCGGAATATTTGTAGCAATGCCTTTTCCTGCTGCCCAAAAGAAATTTGGCATCTTAGCTTGCGAGTGCGGGGTATCAAGTGAGCGTATGCGCAAGATTGTTGCTGGCATGGGGGGCACGGTTGTAAGCGAAACTCTTTGCAAGCGCATGGTAGAGGTTAACGGCCGCTACCGCTGCGAATTGCCTGGGCAATGTCCAGGACAGGCAGAGGCCGCTCTGCGCTTGAAATCTCAAGGAGCCGAAGCCATAATTAGCAGTGCGTGCGAGGACTGAACTAACACACTTGCAAGTGTAACCCCTAGGTTAGGGGTACAGTTTTATCACAGCACCGACCACATAATGAGGGCGGCTGATAGAAAAATTTATCGAAAGTATAAAAACTAAGCTAGAGAGGTGTTGATTTTATGGCAATAAATGCTGCTACTGCCAAGGACCATTCAAACGACCCGGCTGTGGCCTGTTGCAGATTTGAGGCGGGCACGACAATTACGCCGGAAAATTTGGAAGACCCGGCTATATTTGCTGATTTGGAAGAATCCGGCTTGCTTGCTGTGCCGAGCAATTGCTTGACGATAGGTCAGGTTCTGGGCGTAAAGCTAGCCAAAACCATTGACGCACTAACCCCTATAACCCCTGAATACATCGAATCTCCAAACGCCACTAGCGTACCTGCCGCAGCACTTACTTCAACCGCATCGGTTGCCGCTGCGGCACCGACAGCAAGCAGCAATAACGTGATAATTCACATAGGCGAAGGAAAAGATATTAGCCTTTCATTCCCATTAGGCTCCGTACCTTTTGCCGCCACTACACCGCAGCAAAGCCCCGTAGTATCTGTACCTGGCAAGCCCCCTAAAGTACTAAGAAGCCTAAAGAGACGTTATTTCAAAATAGATGCCGTGACATTTGGCAGCGAAACCAAAATACAGGACCAAACCCTCACACTAAGAAGCGCTGAGGAGCTGTGCAAAGAGGCCATAGCATCGGAAGAGCTGGTCGTAGACCTAAAACTTGATATCATCACCCCTGATAGATATAACGAATACAGCGACACGATAATGGATGTTCAGCCAATAGCCTGCAAAGAGCTTGGCGAGCTTGGCTCGGGCATTACACGCGTGCTGGATGGCATTGTATTGATGGTTACGGGCACAGATGAAAATGGCGTGCAGATAGGCGAATTTGGCTCATCGGAAGGTATTTTGGAAGAAAATATCAAATGGGGCAGGCCGGGTGCGCCGGATAAGGGTGATATCCTAATTAAAACCACAGTTGTTATAAAGGCTGGGGCTAATATGGAGCGTCCAGGGCCACTTGCCGCCCACAAAGCAAGCGATATAATTGCAACAGAAATACGCAAAGCACTGAAAGAAGCCGCAGACGAGCTTTGTGTCCGCGAAGAAGAGTTTGTACAACATAGCCGCCCTGATAAGCCCCGTGTGGTTATCGTAAAAGAGGTGATGGGCCAGGGTGCTATGCATGATAATCTCATTTTGCCGACCGAGCCTGTTGGCACGCTAGGTGCAAGACCCAATGTAGACCTTGGCAACCTTCCGGTGGTGCTTTCGCCTATAGAGGTGCTCGATGGAGCAATACATGCCCTCACGTGTATTGGCCCTGCATCAAAAGAGTGCAGTCGCCACTATTTCCGTGAGCCGCTTATAATGCACGCTTTGCAAGATGAAGAAATAGACCTTCTGGGTGTAATTTTTGTGGGTTCACCGCAAGCGAACTCTGAGAAATTCTACGTTTCAAAAAGGCTGGGCATGACCATTGAGGCCATGAGAGCAGACGGTGCAATTGTTACAACAGAGGGCTTTGGCAACAACCACATAGACTTCGCTTCGCATATAGAGCAAATAGGCGAGCGCGGCATTGGCGTAGTTGGTGTAACATATTCGGCTGTGCAGGGTGCGCTGGTGCTTGGAAACAAGCATATGAAGCATATGATAGATGTGAACAAATCCGAAGTAGGCATAGAAAACGAAATTTTGTGCTACAACACCCTTTGCCACGAAGATGCAGTACGCGCTATGGCTATGATTAAGGCGGTTATCGCAGGTGAACCTGTTAAAGCTGCCGAAAAAAGCTGGACGCCGGCTGTTGTTGAAAATAACACCAGGGCTATTCAAGGCCGATGAATAAATTAAAATATGCATCATCCGAAAGAATGTTTGAAGGCATAATCGTAGAAGTAACCGATGGCAGCGTAACCATAGACATAGCCGGGCGCATGGGGCAACTAAAAATACCGCTGCGTATGTTAATAAGCGATGACCCGCCCAAAATAGGGCAAATAGTTGGCTTTTTAATGAGCTATCCCGAAATTTTAGACAAAGGAGATGATTAGATAAATGAGCCTTACAACAGTAAAAGGATTGCAATCCGAAATATACGTACCTATTGTGCCTCCCCCGGTTTGGACGGATGTTACAAAAGAACTTAAAGACATGACAATAGCACTGGCAACCGCCGCAGGTGTGCATCTAAAATTAGACTCGCGCTTTAATCTGGCGGGCGACACCAGCTATCGTATTGTTCCAAATGCTGCTCATATAGACGAGATGATGGTAACACACGGTGGCTACGATAACGCGGACGTTAACAAAGACATAAACTGCATGTTCCCGGTGGACAGGCTTAATGAACTTGCAAAAGAAGGCTTTATAAAGGCCGCCGCGCCAAACCATTATGCATTTATGGGCGGCGGCGGCGACCAAACCGCCTTTATCAATCAAACAGGCCCTGAGATTGCAAGAAGGCTAAAAGACGAAAATGTGGATGCTGTAGTTCTGACAGCCGGCTGAGGCACTTGTCACAGGACTGCCGCGTGCGTGCAGAGGAGTATAGAAGAAATAGGTATCCCTACAATTATAATTTCGGCATTGCCACCTGTAACCCGTCAAAATGGCTCACCGCGGGCTGTTGCGCCAATTGTTCCTATGGGGGCTAATGCGGGTGCGCCAAATGATGTGGAAATGCAAAGAGCTATTTTAAGAGATACACTAATACAGCTAATAGAAATTAAAACGGCAGGCGAAACCGTGCCGTTGGCTTACGAATACCACGCCAAAATTTAGGGAGGCTTCTTTTGAGAATAGCCAAAACAATTGAAACCATAGACACCCACACAATGGGGCAACCCACAAGAATAGTTAAAAGTGGCGTAATAAACATTCCAGGCGCAACAATGGCCGAAAAGAAGCAGTTTTTGATAAGCCATAAAGATAGCGTCCGCAGAACGCTTATGCACGAACCGCGCGGCCACAAAGATATGTTTGGCGCAATTTACACGCGCCCCTGCCATCCAGAGGCACATTTTGGCGTAATTTTCTTTGATAGCGGCGGGTATCTTAACATGTGTGGACACGGCACTATTGGCGCAGTTACGGCATCTATAGCAACGGGCGCTACGGCCGTTACAGGCGAATATAATCAAGTAAATATAGACACCCCAGCAGGTCTTGTCAAGACAATAGCCAGGGTTCGAGACGATATTGTAGAAGAGGTTTCTGTGCTAAATGTACCGTCGTTTTTGTATAAACAAGATGTGAAGATAAATGTACCCAGCATAGGTGCTATTAAGCTGGATATTGCCTTCGGCGGCAGTTTTTTCGCCCTTGTTGATGTTAAAGAAATTGGCTATGCCGTAAAACCTGAGAATGTAACGCAGCTAACCAGTCTTGGCATGGAAATAATAGAAAATGTGAACCAGCAAGTAGGCATGCAGCATCCTGAACTTGCGCATATAAAAACTTGCGACCTAGTTAAGTTTTATGGTGCGCCCGAAGACCCTAGCGCGCAATTTAAAAGCACCGTTGTATTTGGCAGAGGTCAAGTAGACCGCTCACCCTGCGGTACCGGAACAAGCGCTAAGCTTGCTGCCATGCATGCTAAAGGCATGATTGATGTGGACGAAACCTTTATAAACGAAAGTATTATCGGCACACTCTTTAAAGGCAGGATTACAGAAACTTGCAAAGTTGGCGAATACAATGCTATAATTCCCGAAATTACAGGCTCAGCTTTTATTACAGGCTTTAGTACTTTTGTTTTTGACAACAGAGACCCTGTAAAGGGTGGCTTTGTGTTATAAGAGCCCATATTTAACCTTAATCCTATCAAGCTTTTCAAGCATAGGTTGCGAGATTATAATAAGGAAGAATATTGTTGCGGCGGCATGAACCAAATCAAATGGTATACCTTGAAGATAGGCGAGCAAGAACATCTCTACGGTAGGGCTTGGCTGCCACATTATTACACTTGCAGGATTCATTATGCCACCGTAAACTACGAATGTAGCAAGGCCGCCAAAAACGGATAGAGAAACAGATGAACGATGCAGCAATCCTTTGCGAAACAATATGCCGGCAAGAAATCCTATTACGCCAAAGGCAAACATCTGCCACGGCGTCCATGGCCCTTGTCCGAAGAATATATTGCTTACAAAGCCCGTCATTGCACCAACCAGAAATCCTGCCTCGCCGCCGAAAGCTACACCGGCTATTATCACCATTGCTATAACCGGCTTAAACTGCGGCAGCATAAAAAATGCCGACCTACCTGCCACAGCTATAGCACACAGCACCGCAATTATTACCAATTCTCTAACCTGCGGCTTGCGGCCTTCAAATATCAGAATAAACGGCAGCATGGTCTGGAAGATTATCAGCATAGAAATAAAATAAAATCGACGGTCATCAAAAATATATATGCCAAGGTATATTGTAAGCGGAATGATTAGCAGTATTATTGCCATAGCCACAATGGTGCGCTTAGATAGTTTGAGCCTTTGAGGCTTAAAAGCCGGTTCGCGCTTCCATGATAAGGACAGGATAATGCCCGTTACACCAAATACAATAGCAAGCATAATACCCACATAAAGGGCAACACCACCTGCCGCAACATCAACCGCCTCTCGTCCCCCGCCGATAAATGCCAGCAAATTTTCAGAATTCATCGCCGCAAAAACAGCGGCGGCCAGCAGCCACAGTGTAAAAGCCACCCAAAATACTCTTCGGATTGGTGCTAACCTTGTTGGCTTTGGCGTGGGTGTTATTTCATTTTCTTCTATCTCATATTCCACATCTATATCCAATATTTTCGGTGCTGGTGGCAATCTTCCTCCTAGCGCAAGTATTATATCACCTACCGTGATGGCATCTTGCAACACATGACGCGACATGCGGTTTGCCGCCGTGGTATAGAAGCTATTGCCGCTAAAAAATTTTTTCGGTTTATTTTCCATTACTATGTTTCCATCAAAAAACAAAGCGCACCTGTCGGCATACTCGGCACAAAATTCTATGTCATGGCTAACCATTATCACAGCCGCGCCCGCTTGCGTTAATTTTCGCAATATTGCAGCAAATATCTGTTTATACTCAGCATCCAGCCCTTTTGTGGGCTCATCCAAAAGTAAAATTTTTGGTTGCAACAATAACACTTTGGCCAGGGCCGCCCTTTGTTGCTCGCCACCAGATAAATCATATGGGTGATAGTTCAAAAGTCCTTCAAGGCGGCATAATTTAACCACAATCATCAATTTTTGCGCTTTTTCGTCCTTTGTTAGTTTGCGCTCTGATAAGATTTCAAGCAAATCCTCACGCACAGTTTTTGCAACAAATATTGATTGTGGATTTTGCGGCAATGCATAAACCTTCGCATCCGTATAAATTTTGCCACGATAAGGTGTGTAAAGTCCGGCAATTAGTGATAATGTTGTTGTTTTACCTGTTCCATTCCCACCCAGAATAGCCGCAATTTCACCATAATGTGCCTTAAACGACAGGTCCTTTATCACATCGGGCAGATTTTTTTCATATCTAAACCACACATCCTCAACTATCGTCGCAGGTTTTAGCTCATCGTAAGCCGATTTTTCAATTGATATTTGATAATCAATAATTGGTAATTGACTTAGCCATCTTGCGCCATCGCGTACAGTAATGGGCACTTCGGCAACATCGTATGCACCATCAGCAACAGACATCCATACGCGCATGGGTATAGGCATTGCTAAAAACATGCTGTTTGCGTGTTCGCGCAGTCGTAAAGCAACCTCGCGCGGCTTGCCTTTTGCAACAATTTTGCCGTTATCCATTACAATTGCCTGTGTTGACATCGGAAATACTTCTTCCAGCCTGTGCTCTGTGAGTATCACGGTAACGCCAAGCTCGCGGTTTATTTTGCCTATTGTTGCAAGAAACTCTCCGGCAGCAATAGGGTCAAGTTGGCTTGTGGGTTCATCTAATATCAGCACAGATGGCTGCAAAACCATGATAGATGCAAGTGCCAGCAGTTGCTTTTGACCGCCTGATAATTCCGTTACAGGCTTATGAAACCACTCTTGTATGCCGAAAAAGCTTGCTATTTCTGCCACACGCAAGCGCATTTCAGGGGTTTTCATACCTAAACTTTCCAGCCCAAATGCAAGCTCATGCCACACCTTATCGGTAACAATTTGATTTTCGGGCGATTGAAATACATAGCCGATTTTTGCCGCCATATCGCGGACAGACAATTCGCCTAACAATGCGCTCTCAAAATATATTGTGCCAGTTTTTTCACCATGAGGCGTTATGGTTGGCTTTAGATGCCGCAATAATGTAGTTTTGCCACATCCAGAGGGGCCGCAAAGCGTAACAAATTCGCCCTGCTCAATGGTCAAATTAATGTCACACAAGGCGGGTTTATCGCGGCTAGGGTATGCAAATGTTAGATTTTTGATTCTATACGTTTCCAAATTATATCCTCTTTCAGATTTATAACTATTGGGAATATGCATAGCGCAAGATGTACCATAAATAGCGCGACCGCCCAAAACACAGGTTGGTTGCCTTCAATATGCATAATAGCAGGAAAATAGCGAAAGCGGAACACTTCCAGCGCAGCTCCAAAAACCGTAGCAGCCACACAGATAAAGATGTATACCATCGCCCATGCATCTCTCTTATCAAAACGAAATATGGAGAAGGTTGTCCGTTTTGGCAGTCCATATCCGCGTGTTTTCATGCTGTCTGCCGTTTCGATGGCATTTTCTAATGCCCATGTTACCATAATGGATATGATTTTTATGCCATGTCGCGCCTTTTGAAAGATATTGCTGCTTGATATGTCGCGCCCTATACATATTTGCGCATTAGATACTATCTTTATTTGTGCCCGAAAGCGCGGTACAAAGCGCAGCGACATGGAAAGTATAAGCGACAGGGCAGGTATGATGCGTCCCATCAGAAATACAAATTTGTCGCTGGTCATTACAGCATTAAAGCATGAAAACCATGCTATAACAGTGATTAACATTACTGACGCTGCAATACCAAACATAGTCGATTCCAGCGTTAAAGGATTACCATTTGGTAAATACGCTAAAATGGTCGCGCCTTGATGATTAAAAACGGGATTTAATACGGCTGTTAGTATAAGCATGGGCAGCATGAAAAACAGACCCATCCGCACAAACTTTTTGCCGTTTAGATATACAGCATATGTTGTGGCGCAAACCAGAGATATTGCAAGACTAATGGGATGCATAAAAAACATGGAAAACCCTATCACCACAACGAAGTATAGCATATTAACCAATGGATGGAAGCTTGAAAAGGTATCTTTTCTCATTCGTCCTCGCCCCCAAGCCATACCACACCCAGGTCGCGCCCCAAATCTACAGTGTATACCCATTCTATCACATCACCAGGACTCAATAGATACCGCGACGCACCAAAATTTGGAAACCATCCATTTACGCTGTACATCCAACCAGAAAGCGGCCCAACATCAAATTCATAGAGGTTATTAATTGCCTCGACATAAGCCGAATTAAAAATCGGTGTCCAGCGTGAAACCATGTGTATCCTATGTCGTCTCATCTCGCGTTGCAATACATTAAATACGCTTTCGCCCTCATAGACAGTAACCTCTGTTGGCGGAAATATCCAGCCATCATTAGGTACCAGCTCGTGTTTATCTCTATGAAGCAGGTGCATATTATAAAGGATTGTATGCACTCTAACCGATAATGTAACAGTAAAAGACCCATCGCCAACAATCATATCTTCCGGCTCTATAGGAGCACGTATTGCGGGATGGTAAGCAGCAAATATCTGGATATCATCCGGATTAATGTCCGGCAAAACAATACCTTCAGGCGTTGTGTCAAATGAGTCTTCGTTAGCCACTTCTGGTGCAATATCAAAAATTGATTGCTCTTTAACCCCTTCGGTTTCCTTTTTTTCTTCAGCCTCATATTCCGCCTCAATAGCCTCTTCAACCACTTCATCAATTTCTTTTTCAATTTCAAATTCTTCATTTACATCTTCAACTTCCAAGCTCATCTCTTCCACCACAATATCCGGCGTTGGACGATTTATTTCTGGCACACCGCCCAAAAACCACGCACCGGCAAGCACAATGGGAATCACAGCGGCAAATATAAGCTTCGTCTTATGTTTTTTAATTATAACCGCCTCCTATTGCAGTAGATTGGCTCTATTTAGCAGTCTATAAAGCATTTCCGCAATTTCGCCACGTGTTATTGATGCATTGGGTCTTATATAAAACTCATAATCATCCAAAATGCCCTCGCGATAGCAAAATGCAAATGCTTCCCATGCCCAGTTTGCTGCAGTGCGGTAATCACCAAACATTGCAAGGGTATTGATTATTTCTACATTGCCCATGTAGGTACTCATACCCGTTAACCTTGCTGCACGCGCAACCATTACGGCGGCTTCCTGCCGCGTTATTGTTCCGCTTGGGTTGAATGTGGTATCAGTTGTACCGGTTATAATTTCGTAGAAAAAGGCCGTACCAACCGCTCTGGAATACCACGCATTCATAGACACATCAGCAAAAACGGCAGATGGTATATCAGGCAAATTAAGCGCACGCGTGATAATAGCGGCAAATTCTGCCCGTGTCATTGTTTCGCTTGGAGCAAATATGGTTTCGCTTCTGCCGTTTATAATGCTGCGTTTGGCAAGGGCTTCTATAGCTTGAAGATTTTCGTGGTTTCTTATATCCTCAAATGTCCTGCCGGGCTGTGTTATCGGCATAGGCCTAACATCTGCATGCCGACCCAAAAGCCCTATCATTCCAGCCCTCAAATCCAACTCCGGCAATTCTCTGCCACCACCTACAAACATATCTCTCATATCATACAGCGGGGTCATATCGTTCATAAATCGCCAATAAGCAACCAGAGCATATGCCACTTGCTCTGTTGCCATATGGTTTACAGGGTCGGCGGGTGTAGGTCGTCTAAAGCCACCACTTGCCGGGTCAAACCAGCGCAGAAGCCAAGTTACGTAATATGCCGCTTCATCGGCAAAATCAGAACCGAGAGCGGTCATCAGCACTATCATTTGCGCTGTGCTTTCGGGGTCTGGAAAAGTTTGCACCCTTAACCAGTCCAAGGCGCGGTCCACGGATTCTTTAATAACAGGGTCATCATGATAATAGCGCGCAAGGGATTGTGCTGCCATTGCCGTAACGTCCAAATAGAAAGTTCCAAGGCTCCATGTACCGTTTGGCGCTTGGTCTTCCAGCAACCACTGTATGAATTGGGTTCTATCACCCTCATATGGTGCAGCATCCATAGCAATTAGTGCAAATGTGTCCACATTTATTGTCATATTTAATGCATGTCGTTCGCTCAAGGGAACAAAGTTGCGATAAATCGCCGTTAAATCACGTCCATTGAAATCCGTCGCATCCAACCCGATAGAACTAAGCGCAAGTGTCACACGTTGAAAATCCGTCCAGCGCCTCAGTCCACCGGGGAAAGTTCCCGCCGATGGCGGTCTTTGAATATCATGCCCCTGTGCGGCTATTCCATCAACCTCTACAAGCATCCTTTCGAGATTTGCCAGCCACCCCTGTATCCATGGGTCATCCACAGTAGCGCGCCCAGAGCGAGCCATAGCAAGTACTGCCCATTCGCCACCTACAAAGCCAACAACAGGATGAGGCACAACAGAATCATGTATCCAGTCCAAAGAGCGATTCATGGCATATTCCCATTGGCTGTACGGCGTTTGCGCGTTAACAGTATATGCAGGTGCAACCAACCCTAAAAATATCGCAATAGTTATCAAAAATGTAAATAATTTACGCATATTTCCTCCTTATTCTACTTTATAAGCACCAGCGCGATAAGATAAAGCTTTTCCGGAGCGAAGGCGTATTCACATCCTGCTACCTTGCATAACTTGCCCACATCAATACCATATGCAGATAGCGAATTCATCCGCAAATTAGGTTTGACGCACGGCGTAGGAAAGGCGCAAGTATCACAAAACACGCAACCGCCACTGGTTAGTGCCAAAATCTCAGTAAATTCGCCGCAATATGTTTCAAGATAGGTTTGAAGGCGCAGATTGTGTTCGCGGTTTAGGTTTTTATATTCTTCATCGTTCGGATTTGATTCAAGCTCCGAAATAGATTGCAAAAGTATGCCTTGGTCAAATTTACTAACTTTTTCGGCGCATTCTTCCAAGCTGCCGCATCCCGGCGGACAAATCCAATTGTTACCGTGGTTGGGGCAGTTCTCGGAATTACAATATTCGCGCAAGCGGGTTTCACATTGAAGTTTAAGGTCATCCATCCAAACAGCATTGGCGAAACCTATGTGCAATGCCTTGTCTATGAATATATCACTATTAATCATGTTTGCACCCCCCAAGGGAAGCAAGGGAATCATCACGATTCCCTTGCTTATTTTAGATTTTATCGCGCTTCAATAAAGCGTTGCAAAATAGCCGCAGATTCCGCGCGGGTAGCTGTTCCATTCGGAGCAAGCGTTGACATAGTGCGCCCTGTAATAAGGCCATTTGTGTTTGCCCACTCCATGGCTTCTTGTGCCCAAGGTGATATGCTATCGGCATCAGCAAAATCCGTCGCAAGTGCGCCACCAAAAGCATTTTCACCTCTAAGTTGCGCATGGTTTTGCAAAATAACTGCAAACTGTTCGCGGGTAATGTTGTCATTCGGTCCAAAAAGACCATTGCCGTAGCCATTAACTATACCGTTTGCGCTTGCCCACGCAATAGCATCTGCATACCAATTGCCAGATTGCACATCACGGAAAGCGTTTCCGCTGGATGTAGCAGGCATACCCTCCAGGCGCCATAGCATTGTAACCACCATGCCACGTGAAAGGTTAATATTCGGTGCAAATTGGCCATAACCTGTACCGCTCATCAGTCCGTTGGAATATGCAAAACGCACATTGCGGAAATACCAGTCATGGCTAGAAACATCTATAAAAGGGTTAATCCATTCACTGATAAAAAACACAGAGAAATGATTCGTCGCAAATACCATTTGAGAGTTGGCATAATGTGCACCAATCATCTCGCGAACATTGCCGTCATCGTCAAGACGGTAGATAGTAAGCAGGTCATGGTCTTCTGCTGGGATACTTGGTGCATATGGTATCGTAACCATCACTCTGCCATTGAAATTATTCACATATTGGTCGCCCACCATAGCCGCAAGCCTATAATGGCTATTGCCTATAGCTTCTATCATGATGCGTATCATTCCATCATCAGCGGCACCAAGGGCAAGTCCTGCAAGGGTTACATCATCAAGGCTTATCCTCGCCATGCCGGATTGAATTGTTAAGCTCAAGCCATCAGCCGCAATCTCACGGATAGACAGCACCGAAAGCTCGGTTTCAATACGGGTTACAGCTTGTGTGGCCGAAATGTTGATTGTGATATTTGTCGCTCTTTCTTCTCTTGCCTGCACAATTAGATTTCTGATTGCTTCATTAGCAATTGTAGCGGCCACAGTTCCATAATTTGTTGCGGTTACATCCACCTCCCTAACAACACTGACAACAGCAACTTCAGGGGCCGGCGCAGCACCTAATGGAGCACTTGGGCCGGCTTCCCTCACCAAAGCATTGATAGCCGATGCCAAATTTGCTGTAGCTTGGTCAATTTGTGATTGCGTGGCATTTGTATTGTTGCGCATTTGTCTTGCGGCCGTAAGAGAAGTTTGCATGGCTGACCATGATGCCGTGGTATAATTACTTTGACTACGTGCCTCGGCGCGGGTAATTTCGTTGCTCAAACTAACCACATTAACACCGCTAACGGTTACCAGGCCATTCAATGCCGCCCTGAGATTGCCGGCTGCCGTATCTATTTGCGTTTGCATTGTATTTGTATTATCGCGCACATTTCTTGCAGCTGTTAAAGCAGCTTGCATTGCCGTCCAACTTGCAGGGGTATAATTTGCTTGCACACGCCCTCCGGCTTGTAATATTTCTTGATTAAGCACGGTAAGATTAACCGCGCCCATCCTCGCCCGTGCATCAACTGCCGCACGAAGCGCATTTGTTGCCGCATCAATTTGGTTTTGTGTAGCGCTAGTATTGTCACGAACAGATATTGCTGCCGTTAATGCCGTTTGCATTCTTGCCCAGCTTGCGGCTGTGTAGTCGGTTTCCGTCATCGCTTCTACGCGAGCAATTTCAGCTTCCAGCGCGGTTCTATTAGCGGTTGAGACCCGTCTCCTGTTATCTACAGCTGCATTAAGATTGTTTGCGGCTGTATTAATTTCTGCTTGCGTTGCGGCAGTTCTGGCATATACCTGCCTTGCCGCCGTTAACGCTGTTTGTATTGTTGCCCAAGATGCAACAGTGTAATTTGCCTGCATCAAAGCTTCTGCGCGTGCAATTGCAGTCCTAAGCACACCACGGTCAGAACCCGTAGCGGCACCTGAGCCAAAGCGAGCGAGGTCATTACCCAGCTCGTATGTATACAACCAATAGAGCCTGTCGCCATCTCGCAAATCAAACAAAGATGCAGAAAATTCCGGAAAAACTCCGTTAACAGCATACATCCAGCCCGAAAGTGGCCCACCGTCAAACTCGCCCCATCCATTTATGGCTTCTACATACATTCCAGACCATGTGTGATGGCCGGTAGAGCGAATGCTAAGCCCAACATCGGCTCTGCGGAGTATGCTGTAGGCCGTTTCACCAGAAACAATATCAATATAGCGTCCCGGTAAGAAATTCGTTGGGTCACCCGACCTAGCATTTGGATTTTGTACCGTTAGCCAAACTCTTGCGCCAACGGTTGGCGGCGGCATTATCACAAGATTATCAATAGCCGCTCTTAGACCATTTGTAACATTGTCTATCTGCTGCTGTGTGGCATTTGTATTATCACGCACCGTTCTGGCTGTTGCCAGCGCTGTTTGCATTGCCGCCCATGATAACGAGGTATAGTTAGCCTGCGTATGCCTTTCGGCACGTGTAATTTCGCTATTAAGCGCATCTCTACTCACAACAGATACGGCAACAAGGGCATCTGTAGCCGCCCTAAGACCGCTTGCTGCCAAATCAACTTGTGACTGCGTTGCGTTTGCGTTATCGCGTGTTGCTGTAGCATTCGTTAATGCAGTTTGCATTGCCGCCCAAGATTCCGCAGTATAATTAACTTGCGTGCGCCCTTCAGCTCGTGCAATTTCGCTGTTGAGCGCAGACCTATCAACAGATACTACCACAAGTGCACCAATTACCAAGCTCAAGGTGCTGGCCAGACCGTCAACTTCGGATTGTGTGGCATTTGTGTTGCCACTCATGCTTATAGCTGCTGTAAGTTGAACTTGCAATGCGCTCCAGCTTGCAATGGTATAATTACTTTGTACAAGCCCATTTGCCCTTGCAATTTCGGCATTAAGCGCAGTGAAGTTGGCTCGCACTGCAAGTACGTTTATTGCAGTGATGAGATTGCCGGTTGCTGTATTTACCTGTGCTTGTGTAGCATTTATATCGCTATTTACAGCTCTTGCATTTGTGAGTGCAGCTTGCATATTGCTCCAGCTTGCGCCAGTGTAGTTAGCTTGTGCGCGTCCTTCAGCTCGTGCAATTTCAGCAATCAGCGCGCTTTTTTCAACAGTTGGCACATAAGCCACAAGCCTGTTTGCAGCTGCATTAAGGGCATATAGCACATTATCAACTTGGGTTTGCGTAGCGTTTGCGTCATCACGTGTGCCAATAGCCGCTGAAAGCGCTGTCTGCATTGCCGCCCAAGAGTTAGGGGTGTAACTGGATGCCGTAAGCCCCTGCGCTGCAGAAATAGCCATGTTTAGCGCGGCTTTATCAACTATAATAACTGTACCGCCAACCATCTTTGCCAGAACTTCTGAATCTGCACCAAGCGGGTCATCTGTGCGGTGATAATTCATCCTGCTTATTCCGCCAAAGCCTGCAACATTGCCGGGAATATTTCCCTGTGAGCTAAAATAGGTTGTGCCGGAAATAGCCATAGGGCTTGCATTGGTTGTGTCAACTATTGATACATGACCAATACCCCTTGTGGCTCCAGTGTTATCTGCAAAAGTATTACCTGTAATAGCGTTGTTGCGGTTAAGCGAGCGTATATAGCCAAAAATCGCACCAATGTTTCTCGTATTTGCCGCTGTTGCTGTCAAAGTTCCTTCAAAATGGTTGTTTTGCACAACATGCTGCGTACCCAGGCGTGTGCTGCCTGTAGACCATGCTTGGTTAGCAAATTCGCCGCCAACGATTCCGCCCACATAGTCATAGCCTGTGATACTACCCGTAACCGTACTGTTATGGATATTGCCGCCGGGTGTATTCGGTGCAGCAAAAAAGCTTCCAAGCTGTCCCGTTGGCGTTCTGTTTCGCGGGTTAGGACTGTCGTATCCGGCTCCTAGAATGCCGCCGACAAATCTGCTTTGCGGCGCGATAATTGTACCATGGAAGTGTGAGTTTTCTATCTCAAAGGTTCGCATAGACTGCTGCTTATACCCAACAAGACCGCCCACATTTACAACATTTGGATGCCCATATACCGTGGCATAGCTCACACTATTGTTGATGCGACCCGCAAGTCCGCTTACAAAAGAGCCAACACCAGGACCCGAGCCAGCCGTATTGGCAAAGTATACAAGGTTTTGGTCAAAAGGCGCATTTGTATTGGCATCAAAACCTATTCTAACGCCCGCCTCTATAGTGCTATTGCTGATAGCAAGCTGCTGTGGCCTAAAGCCATCTGTTCCAGCAAAGCCCGAACCCCTTATTGTTGTGCCAGATAATATCCTAACATTATCGATGGGAATATAGTCTACCGACCAGAAGGCTTGCTGCGCACTTACGCCTGCTATCAATCCATGTCCCGTTATGTATGGGCCGAAAATGTTAAGATTGCGTATTTGCGCATTGCCCTGCACAGCACCGAACAGAGGTGGAGAGCCATGGGCAAAAGCGATGGTATGACCGCCGCCGTCAAAGATACCGTCAAAGGATGAGCCCTGATGAGCATTTGGGTTAACCCAATTTGAACGGATGTCCGCTTGACCTATAGAAGGCCAGTCGCTGCCAAGCGCAATATCAGCAGTAAGCCTAAAATGCGTGCCTGTTTTTTGAGCCGCATTAGGGGCTTCGTTAACCCTTGTAGCCAAAAGCATAAGCTCGTTCGCATTGCTAATCAAATATGGGTCTGATGTGGTACCGCTGCCTGCCCACTCCACACCTGCGCTTGCCGGCTCCAAATTGCCCATTGCTACATCAAGTGCGTTGGCCGCATTATTAACTTCAGTCTGTGTTACACCTGCATTGTCTCGCACAGATTTTGCCGATGCAAGAGAGGCTTGCATCGCCGTCCAGGTTTCCACGGTATAGTCTGCTTCGTCCAGTAATTCTGCTGCTGTGATGGCTGCATTTAATACATCTTTATCAACGATGATTTGCGCCGGCGTTTCTGCAATAACCACAGCTAGCATACTCGATACTTGCGAACTTGTAGCTAGGGGATTGATTATGATAGCAAGTGCATCTTGCCTGATATCTATCGGTAAGCCATTTACGCTTGCTGCGCGAATCAATTCCGTTTTGTCCTCATGGGTGTAGGGTGTACCGGACCAGCCAAGGTCAAGGGCGGGCAGTGAATTTACTATTCCGCACCCTCCGCTTACAAGCGAAAATTGCCAACGCACCACATCGCCATCTGCAAGCACTTTTGCAGTAGGGCAAATATCTCCAAATTCGGGTAAAAGTACATTATGGTTTATCGTAGCACGCCATCCCATCCAAAAACGCAGCGGAAAATGCCAGCAGCAATCCTCATTATACCATTTGTCTGCTGTTATTAGATTGCGGATGAATCCCGTTGCGCCAATGGGAGCTTCATTACCAAAAAGTCCGGCAAAGCCTATATGTTCAGCATCTAAGTCAAGAAAGTGAAGGCGTAAATTACTTTCAGCAAAAGACCCATCAATTTCATCAAGGATATATAACGGCAGATTTGCATAGCCTCTGCCCAAACCATGCACTATAAAGTCCCATTCACCGCTAGCATCGTTCACAGTTGCGTTTGCGGCCTTACCTTGACCTTGCAGAAAATACATAGTGGCATCAGCTAAAGTCAAATTGGATGGAATCTCAACAGCAAGAGGCTCTATGTAAAAGCCATGCCCAAGGTTATAACCTTCCAAAGATATAAAAATAGTAATGGTCTCACCATTTAAAGCAGGTACAATACCCTGCGGTACCATTCTTGCAACACCTGTAGTAGGGCTTCGTCCATCATCAATTGTGCGAGCCATGGTCATGTCAAGCACATCAACGGCAGAGCGTAAGGCTGTGACCGCTTCATCAACCTCAGCTTGTGTTGCATCTTTGTTATCCAGCACAATTATCGCCAACAAAATAGCCAATTGCAAATCTGCCCAGCTATCCGGTATGTAGCCGTATTGATTTTTACCTTGCGCTTCGGCTATAGTTGCAATCAGCACATCTCTGTTTATATCCACTTCCAGCTCCAGCAATACATCAGCCTCAATGTCTTGTGCAAATGTAGGTATAGGCATAAGTCCAAAAGCCATCGCAAACGCCAGTAACAGGGCAAGTAGTCGAGTTTTAATTATCTTTTTCAAAGTTAAGCTCCTCTCTTAGAACCTGTGTTCAATAATCGTCAATAGTTGCACGGATTTTCGGAACTGATTTTTCGCCAATCCTTGCACTTTCACTTTGCAAAAATGGGTTTTGCCCAGTTTGCCAAAGGCAAACCGCGGAGCCACGCGTGGTCTAGCCAACGAGCCAGGGGTATGTTCGCGCGCGGCGAGGCAATTTTTAAGTTAAATTGCCATAGTTAAAAAGGATCCCTATTCACCTCCTGTCATTTAAAGCTCCCGGAAAATCAAAAACACGCCTCGCAAAAACGACGAAGCGTGTTATAACTGCATAAATAAATGCAAACACAAAAATATACATCGCTTCGTCCGGGGAAGCTAATGATGTATCACACAGCGTTTCTGACTTATCGGCTACGATTTCTGTTCGCACCGCATCACAGTGACCCGCTCGCAGGGACTCTCACCCTATTCCGCAATTTTTTCAAGACTTTGCTTGAAATGTGATACTATCTATTTGGCTACTTTCATTCTATATCACACTGTTAGGCTTGTCAAGAATTTTTTTCGAACATTTTATCTTCCGAACAGCTCATTTTCAATCTTCCTAGCCGTCGGGGTATCCGCCAGTCCGCCTTCTGCCGTCTCTCTAAGAGAAGCAGGCAGGGCTTTGCCAACCTCGCCCATTGCAACTATCACTTCATCCACAGGTATAATGCTCTTTATTCCCGCCAATGCCATATCTGCGCTGATGATAGCTATTGAAGCAGCGGCGGCATTCCTGATTACACAAGGCTCTTCTACAAGGCCCGCTACCGGGTCACATACAAGCCCCATCAGACTCTTCAGGGCAAGGGCAGCGGCATGTCCGCACATTTCCGGTGTGCCACCCATAATTTCTGCCAGAGCAGATGCGGTCATGGCTGCCGCCGAGCCACATTCTGCTTGGCAACCACCAACCGCACCAGATATCGAGGCATTGCGTGCAATAACCATACCAATGCCTGATGCATTTAGCAGGCCACGAATCAGTTTGTCGTTATCAACCCCTAGATTGCTCATTAAAGCCATCATACAGCCGGGTATTATGCCGGAACTACCCGCCGTAGGTGCAGCTACAATCCTGCCCATACAGGCGTTTGTACTCATAACGGCAATAGAGCTATATACGGCCTCTCCAAGCAATTTGCCGCAAAGAGATTTACCGGATTCTACATGCTTTTTGAAAAGATGCGCCTCGTTGTTTATTAATCCGCTTAAAGAGCGGATATTTGGCGCACAGCCTTCTTCTATAGATGCCTTCATAACACCTAAATTGTTTGACATTTTATCCAAAACATCTTTTTCTGTAATTTTCATATCTAAAGCTGATTGGCGCAATACAATATCCGAAATCGCGACATTTTCAACCTTAGCAGCCTTAATAATTTGCTGCACAGATGAAAAATCTATATTCATGACCAATCCTCCTTTAAACAATCTTTGGCAGATATATTGATGTGATAATTTTATCAAGACTCTGTGCTGATTTTGCTATATCATCGCTCAGCTCATCACTTGTCTCAACAATTGTGATGGCCTTGCCGGGGTCGCTTTGTGATTGAAAGAATCTCATGCGCTCTATATTAATACCCTGCGCCATAAATATCCCCGCAATTTCACTAACAGCTCCCATATAGTCATATATTCCAACAATCAAGGTATTTAGATTGCCGGTATACTCAATATCAATTCCATCAAGCGACTTTAGAATAATGTTTCCGCCACCGATGGATTCTCCAACTATGCTGGTTTTACGCCCCTCTATAATTTCGGCTTCTATCACAATTGTGTTAGGGTGTGCATCCGGAATTTCGATAGTTTCAAAGAAATACTCTAGTCCCGCCGTAATGGCATCTTCCAAGCTCGTTCGTATGCGTATGTCATCTGGTCTATATCCCAAAAGACCGCCAATAACAGCCTTATCAGAGCCATGACCTTGATATGTTTGAGCAAAAGAGCCATGGAATTTAATAACGGCCTTGGATGGAATTTGCTTTATCACAAGATGAGCCAGATAACCTATTTGCAAGGCACCGGCGGTATGAGAGCTGGATGGCCCCACCATGATAGGACCTATTATGTCAAAGATGTTCATGGTTGTCTCCTGATAATCATAGTAATTTGCACTATATCACGAATGGCACCAAATATCAATACTATTCCAAAAAATAATAAGGGTATATCGGACATTCTGGCAAAAATGTCCGATATACCGCTGTTTTGTTTAAAGACTACATGGCTCACGCAGGGTATACAACTACGGTTCCGTCTGGTGTAATATGTATTTGATCCCCGTTTTTTACCGTACTTAAAAAGTCATCACCCAGTTCATCAATGGTTATTATTTGCGCACCTTCCCAAATATCCGCAATTAATATGCCTGCCAGCGCAAGCGGCTCGGCTTTGCGGGCAAAGAGCATAGCCTTTGGCCCTATGTTTGCAGCGGCAATGGATTGCATCATAAAACCTGATGATGTAGAGCCTATGGCTTGAGGTATGCATAAAATCTCGCCATTCAGGGATTTTCCGTACATTTCAGGGTTGTTGATGTCATTGCACACGCATGAGCCGTCATTCTCCATCAAAGATGTTAGGAATGTAGCCAGTATATTGAAGCCCGATTGAGTAACAAGGGCTTTTCCCACATGCTCGCCGGAGATAACGGGTCGCCCTTTAAATTTTTTCATCAATCGCACCGCCCTTCACAATTGCACATAACAAATCTGCGTCATCCATATATCGTGCCGCCGAATATGTGCGCAGTTTGTTGGAATTTGTGATGATATTGCCCTGCGCAATAAGAGGATTTGCAATATACAGCAGTGGACAAAGGGATGATAGCATAGCACCTGTTGCCGTAAGTCGCGAGTAGGCATCCGTCTGCTTAAACCGCTCAATAACGGGCACAGCCGCGCACAGCACAGTTTTTACGGCAAGCTTGTCCTTGCCCTGCCGCCGCAGCTCGCTTTCCAGGCCCTCTGTCCACCGATGCAGCTGGTCAAAAGAGCAATGCGGGCAGCCCACAAAGGCCATTGACGGCTGCTCATCAGGGTTTTTCCACATCATGGGGTAGCTCGCGGCAACGCGCTCAAGCTCAGCATCATCAATCACATATGTTTGCGCATTGGGACGGATAAGGCTGCGGCCAAGGTCTTTGGCCTCGGGTGTTAGGTTTTCAACATGGTATAACCCTACGGCCCCGTTTGATGCCGTAGATGCGCCCATGTCTTTAAGATAATCCATGGTAGCATGGTCCATCACCGTGCCAATATGTTTGTCCAGCCCCGCAATATAAGGCACATGCTCCATCACCTTGAGACCAATAGCACTGCCCAGCAAAAATGGCTCAGGCCGCTCGCTTGTTGCAACTTCAATCATCCAATCGGCCTTACGTCCCTCATCGGTCAAAAGCCCAAATTTTGGGGCCTTGCCAATAATGGCGCAAAACAAATCGATAATCCCGGAGTTGCGATTTGTTCTCGCTCCTAACACAGAATTTGAAAACACAACAGCCGAAGATTCTGCCCAGGCAAGATTATCGCCGTGGCGGGGCGTATTCCCCACTTCCTGCATATAGCAAGCGCAAGTATAGGAATTATCATTAACCATTCCAATTTGTGCCAAAGCCTGCTCCAGCCTATCCTGATGGGCATAAAGCCCGTCAAATACCTGCCGCTCCTTGGCAGAGCAGCCCACATTGGCGTAATCTAGCGGCAAAGGGTTTGCTGTAAACGGAAATTTTGTTTTAATTCCTTCGGCCACAAGTTTATCTACCAGCTCTACATAGGGCTGTGTAGCAGGCACTGCATAGCACCCCACAAGATGCGATGGGCCATCAAGCGGCACAAAGCACTCGGCATCAAAGGCATCGCCAAAGCGCACCAACGTCTCCATAATCTTGCGCATGGTCTCTCCGTGCTTGCCTTCAAGCATTTCTCTTTCATCGGACAAAAGGTTCATTTTTGTTTGAATCAAAACATTCTCAACTCCCTTCATCTAATGTTAATCTACAAACCCGCCTGTCAGGGGCAGCCATTCCAGCACGCGTCGTATTTGCGGGTCCCAGTAGTCAAAATCATGTTTGCCGGGGGATTCATCGTAGGTATAGTCAATGTTAAGAGTTTCGGCAAAGGCTTTGAAAGCTAGATTTACATCGTAAAGAAAGTCGCCTGTGCCGCAGCATTGGTATATTTTGGGCAAGTTAACTCCGCTATTAACCACATTTTGCAACATTGTTGCAATATCACATGTGGCATGGTCGTAACGGGCAAAGTTTTCGCCAAAAGCATGGAACAAATGCTTCATTACCGGAAATACCAAATCTGCCTCATTTGCCCCGCTAAAATACTCATCATATCTGCCTATTGCACCTGAAAGGCTAGCGGCAGCGGCATATTGCTGTGGTCTTTTTAAAGCGCATAGCAAAGCCCCGTAGCCACCCATAGATAGGCCCGCAATGAAATTGTGTTCGCGCCTTGCAGATACAGGAAACACACCTTGCACAAAGGCCGGCAGCTCATCTAAGATAAAATCTTGATAATTTGCGCCGCATGGCAAGTTTTGATAAAAGCTATTGTCAACACTGGGCATAACCACGGCAAGCCGATGGGCTTGGGCATATCTCTCAATACCGCTGTTTCTCTGCCAATCAGAATAGTCCCCGGAAAAGCCGTGAAGCAGGTACAGCACCTGATATTTTTCGCCATTTCTCGGGTAATGTATATTACTGCCGCCCGGCTCAGCCCCTTCGTTAGGCGTAGGCAGGATTACATTAACCACAGTGCTGGAAAATGTTGATTTTGAAAACATATTACATTGAAACAAAGCCATATTTATCTACCCCCATGGTGCCACAACAAACTTGCCGCGGCTGCGCATCTCTTCGTTTGTCAAAACCTCTTGCAAACGAGCAAGGGGCACAATTTCTGTAATCATGCTTGTAGTGTCAATTTTTTTTGCGTTAATTAGGCTTACAGCGCGGCCTATTGTATATGGATTGATGAAGGATGATTTTATCTCAATCTCTTTGCGGAAAATCTCAAAGGGCTTTACAGAAATCATCTCATCAGGCTCTGTTAAGCCAAACATCATCACTACAGACCTTTTGCCTGCAATGTCAATTGCAAGCTCAATCGTGGAAGGCTTGCCTACACATTCGATAACGGCGTTCACCCTTGCAACACCAGCTTTTGCAAGCACTGCTTTGACATCTTCATTAAAAGGGTCTATACATATGTCCGCACCCAACTGTGCGCCAAAAGCGCGCTTTTGCGCAGAAGGCTCAACCAAAACAACGCGCGCCGCGCCCTGAAGCCTCGCCAGTTGCACCATCAAAAGGCCAATTAGACCACCGCCCATAACCACAACGCTGTCGCCGTTTTGTATATTGCACATATCAATACCATGAAGACAGCAGGCCAAGGGCTCTGCCATTGCGCCCGCCTCAAAGGGCACATCATCCGCGATGAGATATGCGGCGCGAAAAGGCACAGCGGCATATTGAGCAAAGCCGCCATCCAACGTAACACCGCTAACAACCAAGTTTTCACAAAAATGGCCCAGAGCGTTAAGGCAGTAGTAGCAGTGTCCGCAAAGGATGTTGGGGTCTACGCACACCCTATCGCCCACCTTGAAGTCGCCTGCATTAGGGCCTGTTTGCTCTACAATGCCAGCATATTCATGCCCCAGCACCATAGGAAACTTAATATCAGCAGAGCCTTGCCCCCCGTGAAAAATATGCACATCTGTGCCGCAGATACCGCTTGCCATAACCTTGATTAACAGTTCGCCGTCACCAGGGGTTGGCATGGCTGCTTCTTCAATTTCAAGCCTATCCACGGCTTTCAATACCGCTCGCGTGTATTTCATGCCGATTCCCCCTTTGGCTCTTTATTTTCCGGTTCATTTTTAGTTTTCTTGACAACATTGCGGCGATTGAGCTGATAGCGGTCAAAGCCAATGGCAGCAATTAATATCAGACCTTTCGCAATGGATTGGTAATGGACATTAATGCCTGCAAGCTGCATCCCGTTGTATAAAATAGACACGCACAAAATGCCTGCCAAAACCCCGGAAAGCTTACCTTCGCCGCCGCGTATAGATACGCCGCCCAAAAACACGCCAGTAATTATAACAAATTCTGTGCCCGGGCCAAGGGCAGATGTGGCCATGCCAATGCGTGAAATTAACATTATGCTGGCAACGCCTACAAAAAAGCCTGTTATAGCAGCGATAATATAACGTGTCTTTTTAACATTAATACCCGCAAGACGCGCCGCCTCTTCATTGCCGCCCAGTGCGTAAACATGGCGGCCAAAATGGGTGCGGTTAAGCACAAAAGACATGATAATAAAGAAAAACGCAGCAATATAAACCCCAATAGGAATATCTAAAAATCTTCCTGTGCCAATCCAGCGAAAAGCAGGCGAAAAGCCCGAGATTGTCCGCGCTTCGCTAAAAAGAAAGGATATGCCGTTAAAAATTGTCATACTCGCAATGGACACTACTAAAAGCTGCAGTTTTAGCTTGATAGATATAAAGGTGTTTAACATAGCAATGGAAATGCTAATCACTATCGTAAGAGGAATTGCAACCCAAATAGGCCAGCCCAGCGTAACCATCATTATTGCACAAATAACGGAGCATGTGGACATAACCCAGCCCACAGAAAGGTCAATTGCACCAGACATCATAAGAAATGTAAGGCCCAGGCTGGCTACAATTACAAAGGCGTTTTGGTTCAGGATATTAACGATGTTGCGAAAGCTGAAAAAATGCTCGCCTGTCAAACCAAAGATAAGGCAAACCACTATCAGCAAAACCCATGCCATATTTTGTTGTATAAATTTGCCAATTGCAAAATGTTGTTTTGTTTTCATGATACATTCTCCTCATTATGAATTGCCGAAGCCAGATTAAGCACATTGGCCTGACTAAAATCGTCACGCAAAAGGCAGCCGGACTGCTTACCTTCATGCAAAACCAAAATCCGGTCGCTCATTCCCAAAAGCTCTTCCATGTCGGACGAAATCATTATAACTGATATGCCCTCTTTGCAGAGCTCTGCCATTAGTTTGTAAATCTCCTGCTTCGCGCCAACATCAATGCCGCGGGTTGGTTCATCGAAAATGATTATGTTCGTCTGTGCCGCCAGCACCTTTGCCAAAACCACCTTTTGCTGGTTGCCGCCAGAAAGATTTCTAACAATTTGCTTCACGCTTGGGGCAACAATTTTTAGCTTGTCAAAATATGCATCTGCTAGCTTGTCAACTTCCTTTTGGCTCACCACGCCGGCTTTTGCCAAGCGCCGCAGAGACATTATGGAGATATTCCAATCAATGGGATATTCCAAAAATACCCCTTCCAGCTTGCGATCCTCAGGAATAAGGCCAATGCCGTGCTTTATAGCTTGGCTGGGCGAATTGTATTGAACAGCCCTGCCGGATAAAAGTATCTCTCCTGCTTCCTTTTTGGCAGCACCAAACAAAAGTTTTGCAAGCTCTGTGCGCCCTGCGCCTACAAGACCGCCAATGCCCAAAATTTCGCCTTTAAGCAGTGTCAAATTTATATTAGATACCCCATTGCCGCAAAGATTTTTTGTTTCCAAAACAACATCTTTGCTTTGCGCTTCGTTTTGCGGGTATGTTTCGGATAGCTCCCTGCCCACCATAAGAGAAATAAGCTCGCCGCGGCTGGTTTCCGCTGCTTGGCGGGTGGCTATATATTTTCCATCGCGCAAAATAGAAATGCGGTCAGAAATTTCAAATACCTCGTCAATACGGTGAGAAATGTAAATGATGGTTATGCCCTGCTCTTTTAGACGGGCAATTATTTTAAACAGATATTCAACTTCGGACATAGCAAGCGTTGCCGTAGGCTCATCCATTATGATGACCTTGGCATTTTGAGATATAGCCTTTGCAATCTCCACAATCTGCATTTGCGCGGTTGAAAGATAGCTGACCATTGTGTTGGTGTCAATATCAATATCAAATTGCGCAAATAGCTCTGCTGCCCGTCTATGCATCTCTTTAAAATCAACCAGCATAGCGCCGCCCACTTTTTTGCCCAAAAAGATGTTGTCGGCAATAGATAGAGATGGCACAAGGCTAAACTCTTGATAAATAACGGATACGCCCATCTCAATGGCCTCAAGCGGGGTACATGATGTGTACGTGCGCCCGCCAATTTCAAACAATCCCTCATCAACAGTAATTGCGCCCGATGTCGCTTTTATTAAAGTCGATTTGCCTGCGCCGTTTTCTCCCATCAGGGCATGAACCTCGCCTGCATCAAATGACAAGCTAACATCATCCAAGGCAAGCACACCGGGATATCGTTTTGTGATATTGCTAAGTTTTAAGATAGGTTCCATGGGTTAAACCTCCCCAAAAGACACATAGGGGATGCTGTTTTCGGCATCCCCTATGTGATTAGTGAGTGAACATGCCTAATTTTCAATAAGCTCATGCACATTAGCAGCAGTTACCGGTATTACTTCAACCGGGTAGATATTGTTACCAACTAATCTGTCATCCAGCAGGCCTTCAACGGCATCCAGCATCTCGGCTACGATGTTAAGGCCAGGAACCGCCGTTCCGCGGATTGTGGATTCGTTGTAAACAGAGCGGGCAATACGTGCCAGACCCTCGTCTGTTCTGTCAACGGTAAAGTGGCCTATTCTGCTAAAGTCAAGGTCATATTGCAAGAAAACCTCATCAACCATGATTGCAAAACCATCCGTAAAGCTCAAGATAACAGCAACATCCGGGTTTGTTTGCAGGAGCATATGTGCGTAGTTTGGAATTTCTGTCATAAAATGTTCGGCCGTAGGACTAAAAGCTTCAACCACTCTTGCTTTGGGGTTTACGCTGGCAATATCAACCATCACATCACTGCGAAGGCCCCAGTATTCTGTAAGCCACAGGCCAAAAACAGCTACTTCTACCGTGCCAGGCCCGGCATCCGGAAACATTTCGTCAATCCAGTCAGATGCAAGCTGGTTTGCAACCATGCCCATATCAATTGCAGATGCCTCAATAAGCACATCATATGCTGCAGGGTCCATATACATAGCATCATTAACAACAACGCGGATGCCTTGAGACCGCGCCTCAATAAGCCCATCTGTAACAGCGGTTTGGTCAACAGGATAAATTAGTATTGCATCAACACCCATCGCTATCATGTTTTCAACCTGCGTTACCTGTGTAACAATGTCACCTTCGGGGCTCATGATAGTAAGACGGATGTTGCGTTCGGCCGCTTGAGCTACAAGTTGGTCATGAATCATCATTTGATATTCAGAACCCAATGCAAATGGTGAAAAACCAAGGTGCATGATGTAGCCATCGTCATCACCACTGCCACCGTTTCCGCATGCAGCAATTACAAACATAAGCACCGCCGCAATAATTAACCCAAATAACTTTTTACGCTTCATTTTCATTTCCTCCTCTAAATCATTTTTGAATGTCATTTATTAAAACAATTTTCATAAACTACTTTAATTAAATGATATCACACTCTTTTCTCCGTGTCAACATATTTCACAATAATTTTTTTGTATATGTGTTAATGCATGGTAATTGGTTACAAAAAACCTTGTTAATATTATTGGTAGTTTTATAAAATACGCTATTGTTAAAATATAACTTTATTTGCACTTCGTGTTAATTTGAAGTATAATTTATGTTAAAGATAGAATTTCTAAGGAGTATTCTCATGAATAGTTGGGCAGACAATGGTATTGCTGATATAAAAAGTAAAAATCTCGGCGAGATTTACAGGCTGCTTTGGTCACAAGGTAGAATGTCCAAACAGGGCTTGATGAATACATTGGGCCTTAGCTTGCCAACAGTTGCAACCCATCTTGGCCAGCTTTGCGAGGCCGGTCTTGTGGTTGAAGACGGCACATTTGGCAATACAGGCGGGCGCAACGCCAAGGGTTATTCTGTAAACCCCAGCGCGCGCCTTGCTTTGGGTGTTGATGTAAATAAAAACCATATTTCTGTTGTTGTGGTTGACTTAAATGGTGATATATTACATAGCGTGACGGAGCGATGGCTATATGAAAAATCACCAGCAAATTACAAGCGGCTCGGAGAGTTGGCAACGGCAGCGCTGGCCCACTGCGAGGTCAAAGATGAGCAGCTTTTAGGAGTTGGCATTAGCGTACAGGGGCTTTTGTCTAGCGACCGGAGAGAGGTCGTCTTCGGTCCGATTTTGGACAACAAGGGCGAGACGGCCGAGAGCTATGCACGCCATATTCCTTATCACAGCGAGCTGTTTCACGACTCCGATTCGGCGGCATTTGCAGAAATGTGGGTATCGCCAGAGCTTGTAAACGCCGTATACCTCTCACTAAGCACAAATTTGGGTGGCGCATTGATTATAAACCGCGAAATCTTTTCAGGCGATGGCTTTACAGCGGGAAAATTGGAGCATATGACCCTTCATTCCGGTGGCAAGCTTTGCTATTGTGGAAAGCACGGCTGCTCAGATGCCTATTGCAACCTGACGCACCTAACAGAAGATATTGGCGACGGCACATTGCCTGCCTTTTTTGACGCAATTAAAAAAGGAGATAGTAAGGCAAACGAGCGTTGGGAGCTATATTTAGATAATCTAGCTATCTTGATAAACAATATGTATATTTTAATAGACTCCGATGTGATATTGGGCGGCTATCTTGCCCCATATATCGGTCCATATTTGAATGAGTTGAAGACCCGTGCCTATGCCTTAAACGGAGTTTTGCCCGGTCAGGATTATTTAAAAGTGGGTCGTTTTCAATCAAAAGCTGTGGCGGCAGGTAGTGCGCTGCGCTTTATTGATGGGTTTATTAAAGGAGTTTAGGGCATGTATTGTTGATTTACTTAAAAACGAGAAGCGCGAACATCAAACAACGAGTGCTTCAACGGTGTTTGATGCGAAGCGTTTGGAGATTTTTAAGTTAATCGCCACATTGTATAATCAACTGCGACACCTAATAACAAAAAACTGAAATAACATAGCCCATAACACCAAAATCATGTAGAATAGAGTTTGATGAGAACAAAATTCACATGAGGAGGCAGTCATGAGCTACTACCACCATTTTACCATATGTGAGCGAGCAAAGATAGAGGAACTCAATAAATTAGGTTTCTCTACCAGAGCTATAGGACGGCGAATTAAGCGTCACCATAGCAGCATT
>Ga0131853_10000459_pt1 | contig 74942 bp, 70 predicted proteins | sample TergutLab28metaG_FD_92764 | JGI IMG/M metagenome (GOLD analysis project Ga0131853, IMG submission 92764) | Labiotermes labralis P1 segment gut microbial communities from Petit-Saut dam, French Guiana - Lab288 P1 (version 2) (version 2) | ecosystem: Host-associated > Arthropoda: Insects >... | reverse complement strand
CCCCTCAAACCGCACCCTCGGCACAGCCTCCCCCGCCTGCGGGAACATTTGCTGTAAATACGCCTTTTTCAATTCTCGCAAGCCGTCTAACTTACGCTTATAAATGGCGATAGTGTTGTTTAGTTTGTCAAAAAGCATCGCAATAAGCTCTTGCTCCTTCACGCTCGGAAATTTAACAGGAATATCAATCAGTCTGTCATAATAAAGATTTGAAACATTGCCACCTTCAACTTTTTCGGCAAATTCATGTTTCAGCATGGCATTGAAATAAAGTGCAACAAATAGAGGGTTCTGTTCTGTATTATAAACAGAAATCATTTCGCCTATTGCAATATCGGGAATGGAAAGCCAGCTACAGTTGGCAAAGTCCAGAGGTTCTTCGCCAACACGAGGAACCAATACTTCATGCCCTTTACTAAATTTTAATTGCTCTGGTGGTATATTCGTCCGTGATAAAATTTTATCAATTTTTTCGTTATACTTGGCATAAAGCTCACCATACCTTACGCAAGGAGTTGGAGCATCGCTCGCTACAGACCATTTCGGCGCACTTTTTCCATAGTAAAAAAAGCCGTATTCACCAACAGTACGCTGCTCCCAAGCGTTAGTGTAGCCCTTAAATCTTATTTCAGGTGCATTCGTCATTGTTCTTCCCCCTTTGCCCAAGCGGTTAGTTTTGCTAACCAGTTGGCGAAATGTCGGCACTCTGCGGCGATTTTATCTATTGTTATACTTTCTGCAATGGGTATGCCATCTTGTAATTTTTGATATTTTGGCAATATGCCAATAATTCGCCTTGATGGTGAGGTTTCATACTTTTCGTTAATATGTTCGGGCGTTTCATGTCTGTGTCGAATATTCGCAAGTTCGTCGAGTTGGCTTTTGCTTGCAATATCAGCAAACGCAGCCGTGTGTGAGAACAAATATCCCTCAAACTCATGAAGTTCCATATTAAACATCAGATTTTCAAGAGGGTGCATATCAGCCTCAACGATTTTTTCAATAGCTACGGCTCTTTTATATATATCAGTTTCAGCGTTAATAGAAGCAGTGATTGTTTTATCCGCTTTGAAATAATTAACAATCAACTTGCTTGTTTTGTAATAATCAATCATGGTTGTTACAAGTGCTGATGGATATGATTGACAATATCCATAGAGGTAGCCCTTGATTTGCTTATAGCTGGACACGCCTTTCATGCCTTTCGAGGTCACCTCAACCCCTAGCTGTGCAAGATATGGGGTTAAAATTTTTTCGACAAAAAGTTCTTCTGTTTCACCCTCGCAACAAATTATCAAGTTTCTCATCTGGCAAACCTCCCCCCAAGAACATTATTTTTCCATAGCTCACCTAATGAATAATCATTTTCTAACCAGTATGATAACTGTTCGTTGCTTTTGCGTTCAAATCTTGAACTGTCTTTGTCGTAGTCAACAACAATAATGTCGTTGGCAGTAAAGCAGTTAAGGAGGTCTGTTGACTGGGTAGCAATAATAAGTTGCTTGTCAACCGCTACTTTATGCACCATTTCAGCGAAAATAGAAATAGCAAAGGGATGAAGCCCCAGTTCAGGCTCATCTATTATAAGAACGGAGGGTTGTAGTTCTTCAGGTTGTAATAATAAGGTCGCAAGGCAAATAAAACGAAGTGTTCCATCAGAAAGCTGGGATGCACCGTAGATTACTTTGCTTTCTTTATGTTGCCAACGCAACTCTATTTGCTCATCATTAAGCTCTTTGGGAGATAATATGAAATCCCCGAAAAAAGGAGCGACCATCTGTACAGAACGAAGGATTGATATATAATCTTTTGTATAATACCTTTTTAAGCGATACAAAAACGCTGCTAAATTGCGACCATCAGACATAAGAGCCACATCATTAGAAACCTCCTGCTCACTTTTCTTGCGCGATGATGCAGTTGTATCTTGAAACCTATAAACAATCCAACTAGGATTCAACATCATTGCGGATACATCGGCATTGTCTTCCGCACCTCTCAATCTTAATGTGTTAAGTGCCATTGATTCACTATGCTCGCCTTCGCCCAAAAGATGTTTACCGTCAAGATAAAGGCTTTCCATAGAAATAAACAGGTTATTGTTCTCGCTATGACCTATGTCAAACATATATATATCATCCCCGAAATAAAACTCGGCAATGATACTATCTGTAGTTTCTCTGCCATTATAGAAAAGGTTGTCTATACCTTTTACGATACCATAACGTGACAATCCACGAGCCAATACACTTTGTAAAAGCTCTAATGCAGAAAGAAAGTTGCTCTTTCCTACACCATTTGCGCCGATAAGAACGTTAATAGAGTGTAAATCAAGCTCACAATGCTTGATAGATTTGTAGCCACGAATTACTACCTTTGACAATCTATTTAATCTTTCTTGGCTCATCTCTGCCCCTCCTGTATAAAAATTTGCTTGGTAGCTTCGATAATATTTTTTGTGTCATCAGTAACAGCAAGCTGGTCAAGCAAATCTAAAAATTCAGCTTCACTTTTCGTAATCTCTGCGTTGAGGTCAGTCATTTCCTTGCTTAGTTCCACAATATCAATCTGCTCTTCTTCCTCAAATGTATCTACATATCGTGGAATGTTGAGGTTGTAGTCATTACTTACTATTTCATCATAACTCGCAAGATGGGCATATTTTGAAATGTTCTTGCGGGCTTTGTAGGCATCAATAATCGGCTGAATATCTTCTTTGGGTCGCAAGATATTTTGATTTTTCTGCTTCTCATAGCTATTAGAAGCATCAATAAATATCACATCACGCCCATTACCCTCTCTGCCCTTTTTCAAGATAAGCACAACAGTTGGTATGCTTGTGCCGTAAAAAATATTCGGTGGCAGACCGATTACGGCGTATATCGCGCCTTTTTCAAGCAATGTTCTTCGGATTGCGCCCTCGGCAGAACCTCTAAATAATACACCATGCGGAAGCACTATCCCCATTGTTCCCTTGTCGTTTAGATGGTAAAAGCCATGTAGCAAAAATGCAAAGTCGGCTTTTGACTTTGGGGCAAGTTTTCCGTAAGGCTCAAACCGTGCATCGCCTAAAAACTTAGGGTCTGCACTCCATACTGCTGAATATGGGGGATTCATTACCACGGCATTAAAAAGATATGGTTCATCTGTCGGCCAGTCCTCGTCTAGCGTATCTCCATTTTGCAAGCGCATTTGATTTTGTTCTACATTGTGCAATATCATGTTCATTCGGGCAAGGTTATATGTCGTAGTGTTTAGCTCCTGTCCGTGATAATGCACCTTATTAGGATTATTGACAAACTGGCGGATATTAAGCATCAGCGAACCAGAACCCATAGCGGGGTCATAGACATGGAAAGGGGCAATATCCTCTTGTCTTATCGACACAATTTCGGAAATTATTTTACTCACGGCTTGGGGCGTATAAAACTCGCCCGCCTTCTTGCCTGCCCCTGCGGCAAATTGTCCGATAAGATACTCGTAAGCATCGCCAATCACATCACCGTCATGGCCAAACAAGTCAATCTCATCAAGGGTTTTAATTACTTCAGTGATAGTTACATTGCGTTGTTGGGCATTAGACCCTAGCTTAGTAGAGGACAAATCCACATCATCAAATAAGCCTGTAAATTGCTCACCTTGCCGTCCAAGGTCAATAAAGGCATTTTGCAAGTCGGAAATTTGAAATTCATAATTATTTGCCTTTTTCTGCAAGGCGTAGAATAAATAGCTAGGCTCAATAAAATAGCCTAGCTTTTTAAATATTATCTGGCGAACATCATCAGCATCTTCGATGTGCCATTCTAACAATCCAGTAAGCTGTGTTTCTCTGTCAGGATATTCAAACACCTTACCTTTTTCTTCTTCATAAACAGCGCGTAGTTGTTGGTCGGAAAGGTATTTATAAAAAACAAGCCCAAGCAGATAGTTTTTATATTCGCTTGCATCCATCTTCCCACGGAGAATATCTGCACTTGCCCATAATTTTGTATTTAGTTCAGCCATTTTTAGTTTCTCCCTTCATGCGTTGCCATTTCTATTTTTAGTGGTAACAACTTCTCGTTTATTGTGCGTTTCCAATAATCTTCAAAAACTATCGTTCTCCGCCGAAACATTTGCCCAGTAAAATATTGCTCGAAAGTTTCGGGAGTATGTTCCGAGCTTTCAACCAAAGTCTTTAGATACGGCACATCACTTTTCTGCGGATTATACTCATTAAGGCTTGTTAGCAAATCCGCTCTTTCAACACGCAAAGTAGCCGCAGCTTCTGCAATTTCCGCATCAATAGCAATTTGGAAATATTGTGCAGCCCTTAATGCGGCTTCGTCATCGTTTTCTATGTCGGACATAATATCTTTGTAAACTTCTTGCACAATTTCGGGTTTACCTTTTAATATTTCGTCAAATTTACGCTTACTTTCTGCATTTGTTTTGATTTCGCCAAGTAGTTTACTGATATAGAAACTATCTACTATATCTTCTCTTGTTGCCCTTTGGTCGGCAGAAAACTCAACCTCGAAAATATCGGGGAAGTCGATAATGTAATCAGGGTTAAGTTCTTCTCGCAACTCTGCCTTTATATTTTCAATATACCCAAAATCATTTTTCACGGTTTCGATTATTGACATAAGGTCGTTATAATCGTCCTCAAAATCTTCATAGCTTTCTATAGCTTCGCATAGCCGTTTTATTGCTTGAAATGCCTTTACTGCATCTAATTTGAATTTAATATCTGTTGGGTCTTTTTCAAGCTCTAGGGTAGCCTGATTATAAGTTTCATAAGCATCGGTCAAATCTTGCTTAACCTTTGCATAGGGCTTGGGTATAAGACTTTCCCAGTCACGGTCCTCATTTGAAAACAGTTTAATGGCGGCTTCTACGTTTTCTGCCATTGTATGTGGCTTGCGAAAAGTGACAATCATGCCAATGTTTTTGCCACTCATAACCCTATTTGTGCGTGAAAATGCCTGTAAAAGCCCATGCCACCTAAGCTCTCTATCTACATAGAGGGCTTGGATTGTTGGTGCATCAAAACCAGTCAAGAGCCTATCGACAACAATTACAAAATCAAGCCATTTACCGTCTTTTTGATAATGCGCACTTTTTCGGGCAAGGCGGTTGTTTATGTTTTGGTTGTAGTTGCTGTCGTCTATTTCGTATTCTTCATCATCGCTTGCACTTTTGACCTTTTTTCTACCTTCCTCTGCCGCCTTTGCATAGCCAGTTCCAAAAACAGAATCGTATTCACGCATAATTTCTAGCAGTTCTTCTGCTGATTTGTTTTTCTCGCCTTCTTTTTCAGATAGTGAGTACGTTATCGCAACACGAGGGAAGTCGGGGTCGTTTAGCCGTCTGCGCTCATCTAGCGGATTGCCTGTTACAAGTTCCCCCTCTTTTTTAAGTTCCATCAACTTGTGGTAAATGCGTTTAGCTTGTGCTATGGAGTGAGTGGTTAATATACCGCTCATGGTTGGTATTCCATTTACGACCTTAAACTTTTCCAATACAGATTGATGCCTAAATATTTTTTTAAGCATCTTCTCGATATAGTCATTTCCTTCGTAATCGGCATTGCTCAACAGGGCTTCTCGATGTAGTGGTGTTAAACGCTCGTATTCGTCATAATCGTTGTCCAATTTTGACATGAAAAGTCGCTTTTCCTCGTCCTCGCTTAATAAAGAATGGTATTCCACTTGAAAATCAAGAACGGATTTATCGTCCATAGCGTTTTTTGTCGTATAGGCATGGAGAAGTCCGCCATTTGGTAGCAATATAGGCTTTCCGTCTTGGTCTTTTTGTCCAGTTGCGCCGTATTGTTCGTGGGTCGTTCTTGCGTTCTCTCCGTTTTCTTGTTTTTTGTTTTCATCAAAAATGGGTGTGCCTGTAAATCCAAACCAAGTAGACTTAGGAAAGAATTTTTTAATTTTCTTCATTTCCTTATCGGAAACGGCACGATGGCACTCATCTACAACGAAAACAATATGCTCACCCTTTAATTTTTCAAAGCTATTTTTATCGGTTTTAATGCACTCTCTTATTGCGCTACTTAGCTTTTGAATTGTTGTGACTATAATTGTGTTGTTGTTTTTTTCTCTAATCAAACTTCTCACAAGTTCTTGCTTGTTGCTCACTCCAACAATCAGAGAATTGCTTACAACCTTATCACGCTTCCCTTTTGCCTTTTCGGTTTGCGTTGTTTGCCCTGTGTTGTATTCCGAAGCAAATTTACTAAACTCGTCTTTTGTTTGGCTATCTAGGTCTTTGCGGTCAACAATCATAACTGTGCGAGCAATCCCTGTGTGATTTTGTGCCAATAATTTTGTAGCGATGAAACTCGTTATGGTTTTGCCCGAGCCAGTTGCGTGCCAAATAAAACCGCCTTCATGTTTTGATGCTTGATCGCGGATTTTGTCTATCGCATGAATTTGATATGGGCGAAGCACCATCAATAGCTTTTTATCTTTTTTGTCGTCCAACAAAATTGTGTAATTGCTAATTAACTTATGCGCCATCGGTATACTTAAAACAGAGCGAGTAAATTCAAATAAATCATTAACATTGTCATTATTTTCCTCACGCCAACTAAATAGAATTTTTTTTGCGGGCTTGAAATCTTGGTTGGAGCTTGGTCGTGCAAAATATTTGGTCGCAACTTTATTGCTTATAACCATAATTTGCACAGTCGCAAAAATGCCATCAAAAAATCCCGCCTGTGCGTAACGCTCCATTTGGTCAAAGGCTTGGTAATACCCGTCTTTGGCATATTCGCTTTTCAGCTCTATATGTATGACAGGCAGACCATTTATAAGCAAGGTAACATCGCCGCGCTTAATTCGCCCGAAGGTTTCGGGAACAATTTGATTGACAACCTCATAACTGGAAATTCCCCCTGCAATATCTTTGTTGCTAAATAAAGTGAGTTCGATCTTGCCTTTAGAATTATCGTCACGCTCAATTTCAATCTTTGCAATTCCATTTTCGCCACGCAACCATTGCGATGCCAAAAAGGGCGTTTGGGTTAAACGCCTAAATTCGTTTTTAAGCTGGGTAAATTCGTTGTCAGTTAAAACGGTACCGTCGAGCTGTGCAACATTTATACGGTTAATATGCCCTCTAAGATTTTCCCAAAGGGTAACTTCTGTTTTAATATCGTTTCGATATGCCCATTGCTTTTCACGCTCGGTCAATATGCCTATAAACGTATTTTCAATCTGCGCTTCATTGCCCATTGTCGCTCACCTCATGAATTTCATTATCAACCAATTCCATAACATCATACAATTCACAATCAAGCGCATTGCATATCCTAACAAGCATTTCTACATTCACACACTCGCCTTTTGACATTTTTGTAAGTGTAGAAGCACTTATGCTTGCCACTTGTGATAACTCCTGTTTGTTCATTTCTTTGTCAATTAGAAGTTTCCAAAGTTTTTTATAGCTGATTTTCCTCAAATCAAATTCCTCATTTCAAAAATCTTGGGCGCAAATATCGGCCCTCAAAAATAATTATAGCATATAGAATTGGCAATTGCAATAAAAATTCTTGTTTTCTCGAATTGGATTTGCAATGTTGCCAGCGGAAGGTTGGTTATCCCATAATTTTTTTAATTTTCTCAATCTTTCTGTAAAACTTTTTTAATTTTTAGTCACTAGGGCTATAAGAGAGTTTACAGAAAAGGAGAAAATTTCATATGACACTTAAGGAATTATCACAGCTTTATTATTTAATCAAAGAAATAAAAATTGATCAGCTTCGTCTTGAGGAATTACAAGCAAAAGCGGAAGGTACGTCTTCCGGCTTTCTTTCTGAATTATCAAAAGCCCCAAATTTTGAAAGTAAGCTGGAAAAATATATTGTAGAAAAAGTAGACCTTGCAAATATCATTTTCAAAAAACAACAGCGTTGTATCGATGAGCGCGCCCGGCTTGAGCAATATATAAATGATATTGATGATAGTTACACTCGGATGATATTTAGCTTACGGTTCATTGATGGCCTTTCATGGGATAAAGTTGCTGACCATATCGGCGGGGGTAATACAGATCAAAGTGTTAAGAAAAGATGCTACCGGCACTTAGACAAATCTTCTTGATAAACATGTCCCACATGTCCCGGATTGATATGATATTGTGTAAATGTAGAAGTTTAGGCCGAGCAGTAAAATTACAGGAGGTGGATATTGAAAACAATAATAGAAGCGCTGTTTGCTTATTTCGACAAATGCCCATTAGAGTTGGAATACACATTTACGGCATTACCCCCGGATGATGTAATTAAGCGTTACACCAATGGGGGGGAATACCGCCGCTACCCTTTTATTATTAGCAGCGTTAATGATTACAGCACAGACACTACACAAAATATTGCAGATACTGGATTTGCGGAAAAATTAGCTGACTGGCTGCATAAACAAACACGCTCAAAGAATCTACCGGATTTACCCAACGGATTAACACCCCGGAGTATCCGTGTGCTTGGCGCCGGTTATCTTCAACGTCCGGATGTTGATACCGTAAAACACCAGATTCAATGTGAACTGGAATACTATAAAAAAGGAGAATATTAATTTATGAAATTAAGTGAACTAATGCAAGGAAAAACACCCGACCCGGCATTCGAAGGTTTCTCAACTGCCGATGATATGGTATTGGCAATTGACTTTACCGGCAATGCCACTGACCCAAAAGAATATATCGTTGCTCAAAACGGTATCACTGAACAATCAGGGGCATTGGAAGCCCAAACCAGTAGTGCCAATTATCTTCGTACCGGGGAAGTCAGCACGAAAACAGGGACATCCCGCAGCTTTAGCGTTGCCGGTGACCGTTATTATAAGGATGCTTTTCAAGATTCATTATTAGACCATGAAATGAAATACGGGACCGGGCAGACCGTTATCAAACCTTACGTGTACTTTAACTTACTTACCGGTAAAGGTGAAAAAGGCAGCATCTCTATCGTTATCGAAGATGATTTATCCGGTGCGGCCGGTGAAAATGCCAGTTTCAGCGCAACGTTAACATCAACCGTAAAACCGGCAGAATATACCTATACCGCCTAAAATTAAATAAAAAATCACAGCCGGGCGCTCATGGGTTATCCTGTGGGCGCCCGCTGAATGATATTGATACCAATTATTTTGATATTATCAAGGAGCCAACTATGATTACAGTAAAAAATATTGAACTGGATTTTGATATAACCTCTCCTGCTGACGTATTACGTTACAAGCAAGCAGGGGAAAAGATGGAAAAAGATGGGGAAGCGATTTCCCTGCCGGAAGTATCCCCTGACGACCCGGCCTTTTTGGATGCTTATGTGGAAATGCTTAACTGCGAACTGCGCCTTTTCGGCAACTTTGTTGATGAAGTTTTCGGCGACGGTATTGCCGAAAGGTTATTAGGGAATAATCCCAGCCTTAATAAAGTAGCAGAAGTTAATGAAGCACTTGGTGCGGCTATGGAGACCCAAAGCAAAGATTTCGGTATCAGGCTGCAAAAATATCAGCCTAACCGGGCGGCACGGCGAGGCAAGTAATGAATATTTTACTTCTTAACGGGCTGCCGGAGGATTATGAAGGAATCCCTATCTCCGCCGACTATCGCAACATGATCAATGTCGACCTCATTTTGCATGGGGATGAGGGCAATGAAACTGAAAGGACTATCGCCGCCCTACATCAACTTTATCCGCAGATACCGGCTGATATCGCAAAAGCTGTCGAGGGGCTTACCTGGTTTTTTTCGCGGGGTAAAATTGAAAGTAATGATAAAAAAAATGATAATAACACAAAAAAAGCATCCGTGCGCGCATTTTCATTTGAGCAGGATGCCGATTTAATTTATGCGGCGTTTTACGCCACTTATAACATCAGTTTATCAACGGTTGATTTTTTGCACTGGTGGGAGTTTCTTGCGCTGTTTGAGGGCTTGCCCGAAACTACGTTAATTCAGCGGGTTATGTACTGGCGTACGGCAAACCTTTCTGATTTACCAAAACCGGAACGCAAGCACATTCAAAAAATGTGTAAAATATTTGCCTTAAAAGAGCCGGATAAAATACCGATGTCAGTTGAAGAAATAAATCAGGATACAAAGGACAGGGTGGCGAGGCGGTTTGCCGAGGCGCAAGCGATGTTGGGGGGATAGCGGATAATTTGTCCCATATGTCCTGAATAATTATGGTACGATATAAAATGTAGTAGCGTTAGTTCTGCTTGTTAAAATAGCTTTAGAGAGATATAATATATTTAGAAAGTAATACTTTTAGACTGCAAATTTTATTGGCTTTTTGAAAAATGAATAATATAAAGAGTAATAGGTTTAACCAGCGACAAATAATTGTCGGTGGTTTTTTCATACAAAAAATCAAAGAAAGGATAAATAAATGGCATACAACGGCACTATAAATTTTAATATTTCCATAGACTCCTCTGGCGTTCAAGAGATTCGAAAGCTTAATGATATCTTAAGAGACCTTGCGGGAACCGCCAAAACCACAAGCAATGAGGCCGATACTGCATGGACAAGCATGCAAACTTCGATGATACATAATATTAATGAAGTTATAAACTCTATCGACAAAGGGTTTTCAAAATCTATTAATAGCATGGAAAAGCTTATTGTTAGTACTGGAAGTACAGTAAACAAAGAATTGAAAGGAATGGCTAAAGCATTTGATTTTGCGACAAACACCTTAGACCCTTTGCTGGGTGTTATAGCAAATGCACATTCAGCTTTTGAAGCATTCGAGGCGGTAATTGGTATAGTCACATTGCTAAAACAAAAATACGGGGCAATCATTTTAGCAAACACATTACTGAAACTAAAAGATATTGCAGCAACCGGAGCTGCAACTATAGCAGGAATAGCTTACACTAAAGTTATTATGAATCAAACCGCTCAAAAAATAATAAGTACTACAGCAAAAAAAGCCGGCTTGATTGTTGATGCTGATGGACTTTTACTTACGAAAGCTGGTATTGTTGCTACCACATTACAGACGGCAAAGATATTATTACTTAGTGGTGCATTAATGGCAAAGAATGCTATTGTCGGTCGTGTAACCGGCAATATGAAACTCGCTGCTGCCGCGCAATTATTATGGAATGCTGCAATAGCAGTTAGCCCAATCGGTTTATTAATTGCCGCAGTTGTTGCCCTCGTAGCTATCGGTTGCGCACTTGTCAAGTTTCTCCGTAGCGGCTCTGACGAAGCAAAAGCCCAAAACAAAGAAATAAAAGAACTAACGAAAGCCCACAAAGAATACGAAAACCAATTAGCTGATGACAAAGCCGCTGCTGAAAATGCTATTGCGATGTCAAAAGCACAAGCCACGGCTAATAGTGACTTAGTTGATAGTCTTCGTCAACTAATTATCGAAAACTACAAATGTGGAACGAAAAATGAAGAAATTGCAAGCACGGTAGATAAGCTTAATAATTCCGTAGAGGGGTTAGGGCTTTCCTATGATGAAAATTCAAGAAGCCTTAGCGAAAATATTAATCAGCTTAGTGCTTATATTAGAGCTCAAGACCAATTAGTTGTCATTAGGGCGCAAGAGGATGAATATAACCGTCTTCTTAGTGAAGAGCAATCAATCTTAGCAAAAATCAATTATGAAAAAGCCCGCCAGGCAGAACTAGAAAAGCTTAAAGATGCTGGCATAATTTCAGGAAAAGAATATAATAAGCTACTTAAAGAGAGCAACAAGCTTCTTGATGGTTATACTGAAACCCATACAAGGCTTGGCATTGAAGCAAAAATAGCTGGCAATATCATCTGCAATGAGGCAAAGAAAAAAGCTATTGCCGAAACCAATGCCCATGAAGCAATTAATAGAGCACGCGACAAAAACGGCAAAAACCTTAAACAGCTTGCTAAGCTTCACAATTTAACCACCGATGAAATTCTAAATGACATGGAAAGGCAAGAACTTTCCTTAGAAGAATGGTCAGACAAAATGGCCGAAGGGTTTACCAAAAACGGGCAAAGTTTAGAGGGGGTTGCTAATCAATGGGGTATGACTTCGGTTGAAGTTAAAGCTTATATGGACGAATGGGGTATGAATCTTGACGAGTTCGTTGCTGATATGGAGAAGTCTCATACCAAAGAGGGGCTAAACCTTGAGCAATTGGCAGAACGCTGGGGTATGACTGCGCAGCAAGTCGAGACCGAAATGGATAATATGGGGCTTTCCATGCAGCAGTGGAGTGACAACCAGCAAGCAGCATGGCAAGATTACCAAAACGCCATCTCTGCCCATACGGGTAACATAATCAATTCATTTAAAGAAATACCCGAAGAATATGAAATGTCTGCCGATGATATGATTAATATCCTTGCAATTAATCGCCAACGTTATGCCGAGTGGAAAGAGGCCATGACGGAAATCAGCGGCCAAGTATCGGCAGAGACACTTGCTGAACTTGAAAAGCTCGGTCCGGGGGCATTGAGTGCCATTAATGCAATGCGCGAAAATGGCGGTAAAAAGCTGGCTCAGTTTAATGATGAAATTAATGCTGCCGTAGAAGAATCTACTAAATATGTCATTCAAGAATATAATGACCCGGCTTTCATTAACGCTCCTGCTAATGGTTTTGATACACAAGGAGACAAAATTGCTCAAAACGATTCCGTTCAAAATGCGGTGAATTGCTTAGCTAACGATGTCGATTTAATCATAAGCGAGTTACCACCCATGGCTGAAACCCATACAACACAAATGGTAACAGATATGGATGATGCCTTAATATCGGGAATACCAACCCTAAACTCTTCTGCTGACGAAGTATCGCATGGCATTGTAGATAGCTTGATTCCTATGATTTCCGGAGCAATAACCGTTACCAACAGGATGATGGACGGCATCCGCGAAGCTATGAACCGGAAAGCTTGGGAACTCTTCAAAAAAGCTGCCGAAATTGCCAATACCATTGCCAAGACAATGGCGAGTGCTTTAGACGTCCGCTCCCCTTCCCGCGTGATGATTAATCTTTTTGAGTTTGTTATGTTGGGTATTTGGGAAGGGATGGACGGGATGAGCGGGATGCTTTACCGCAAAGCTGATGAAATCTCCGATGGCATCGCAAAACATCTGGCAGTAACGCCGGATGTTTTTGATTGTCTTTATAAAGAACTAAAATCAGTGTCAGGTGCCAATATAGCGTTCGGCTCCGCTCTTCTTCCGCAAGCCGCCCTGGCCGGTGCGGATGGCGGCGTTACTTATGTTACTAACCTTACCCAAAATATCACTACCCCAAAACCACTTTCGCCATCGGAAATGACCCGCGAAGGCCAGGATATGATGCGCCGGGCTAAGTGGAAGCTGCCTTAAGGAGGGACAATGAACGAAAAAACAGTATTTATCTACGAAAGCCGGATTGGGCGGCTTGAATTTCGCTACAACTCCCGGTTATGGATTACGGATGTTGGCGGAATAAGCAGCGTTGAAGTCGATATTTCAGAAAGCCGAAGTTCAATGCAAACCGGCTCAAGCATTACTGCCCAAAGTGTTAAACCCCGCTTTTTTACTATTGACGGGGCAATATTTGAACCAATAGGGGGCCTCCGGGAACGGCTGCTTGATATTATTGCCCCGCAAGTACCGGCCACGCTAACGGTTGAGCAAAACGGTGAGTCGTGGTTTCTGGATGTTGTGCCGGAAAAGACACCAGAAGTTACACCGGGGAACGGGGTGCAGTTTTTCCAACTTCGTTTACATGCCGCATACCCCTACTGGCGTACCACTTCATCGTATGCAATGCAGCTTTCAGGTTTAATCGCCCTTTTTAGGTTTCCCTTCTGCACTGGGGGGAAGTGGTGGTTATCCAAATACAGCGACAGCTATTTTAGCACGGTAGTCAATAATGGTAATACGCCGATGGATTTTAAGCTTATCTTTATTGCCCGCAGCGAAATCGAAAACCCGGAACTTTATCATGTTGATACCCGGAAAAGGATTCTTATCCGCAAAGTCATGACCGCCGGGGAACGGATTATTATTTCTACCGTTTATGGACAAAAAGGCGCTGTCTTAATCAGCGCTTCCGGTGAGGTAACAAACGGCTTCCGGTATTTATCTATCGATAGTGACCTTTCGATGGCATTACTTCCCGGACCCAATCTTCTGCGCTGTGATGCCGGGTATAACCGGGAAGGGTTAAGGGTAAGGATTGAAGCACCAAAGGGGGTGAAATCAGGTGTCTAAGTTTGTTATTTATGATAGCGGCCGGCAACGGGTTGATTTGTTACAGCAAGTTGAATCTGTTCAGTGGCTTGAATACTATCAGGCCCCGGGGGAAGTCAAAATCATTGCGCAAATTACTCCTAATAACCTTGCAATGTTAATTAATGGTAACCGGATTTATAATCCGGACACTGATACTGTTGCCATTATCAGCCACGTTGAAATCGGTCATACCGAAACTGAAGAAATTATTATTGCCCGTGCCGACTTAACCGCGCAGCTTTTAAATAACCGGGTTGTTATGGAAGCGGTGAATGTTACCAATATTGAAGAAGGCATGTACAATATTTATCGCAAAAATCAGCGCTTTCTGCCTATTCAAATCGGTATGGCAAAGGGTTATAGCGAAACCGCCGGAATGGAAATAAGATGGGGCTCTGTCCTTGATGCACAAATAAGGCTTGCAGAAGTATCGGGCCTGGGTTTTAGAGTGACCTTTGACCCGGAAACGGGGGGGGAAATATTTAAAGTCTATAAAGGGGTTGACCGTTCTGATGACAAATCAGATGGTTATATTGGTTACTTTGGTACGGATGTTGATGGCATCGAAAGTGTTACCGTGACATCAGACACCACCGATTACAAAAATACGGCCGTTATTGCCGGGGACGGTGAAGGTTTAGCCCGCACTATCCGGATTGTTTCAATTGGTGATGCTTACGGCGAAAACCGCCGGGAGCTATATGTTAATGCAAATGATTTAAAAAGGCAGTATCAAGTTTCTATTGAGACAGGTGATACCGATGAAGATGAAAACCCAATTTTTACTAATGAAACCCATACTTATACGGATGAAGAGTATCACGCCCTACTAGATGCGCGGGGGGTTGAAAAGCTCGCGGAACATCTTAGGGCCTTCTTTGTTACCTGCGAAGTTACACAAAACAATATTTTATATGGTATTGACTATAATCTGGGCGACCGTATTCCCGTAAAAATACCAGAGTACGGGATTTTTGCCACTGCAAGAATCTCCTCTGTGACGATGGCCTATGAGCGGGAAGGCAACCGGATTATAGCTATTTTAGATGAATTTGAATTGGAGGGATTATAATGATATGTTTTCCACTTGACAACATGGAATATGAAGCCGAGGCACTCGGCGCATGGTGCGGCACCAGGGTACGCGGTGTATTTTCTGATGATAACCATTTTAGTGTATCTGCTAACGGGAATATGACCATCAATTTAGGCCCCGGCCTTGCCTGGCTCAAAATGGATGAGTTTTGGGGGGTTAATATTTTTGAAAAAAACACTACCCTGCTTAGCATTGATACTGCGGATGGGGCGCTTACACGATATGCCGCTATCTGCCTGCAACTGAATAAGAATTTAAATGAGGGGAAGGCCATAGTAAAATACGGGCCATACGGCACAAACCCTGATTTAAACTCCCTGCCCCTGCCTATACAGAACAGTCTTGACTATGATGAAATCTATGTCGCTGCAATCCGGGTCAGGGCCGGGGCTACAGAAATACTGATGTCTGATATTACAGATTTGCGGCTAAACGAGGCTTATTGCGGTCTGATGAGTGATGGCGTAACCGGCATCCCGACTCAAGCATTAGATGATGCCTGGCAGTGCTGGTTTAGCAATCTGAAAATCGGTGCTGAACAAAAAGCGGAAGCTTTCATTGCCTGGATAAATTCGGTTAAGACTGACAATATTGTCACAATAGCTGATATTCAAGAGCATGTTAACCACATCGTTGCGGTATCAGATAATCAGCCAGACAATCAACCGGAGGGTAGCTTATGGCTTGATACATCCGACGGCTTATCTTTAATAAATGAGAACGGGATTATGATTGGGAATGCTGTAATCAGCGAAACAGAACCGCATAGCAATCCTGATTTTTGGCTGCATACTCAAGGTAATTAAAATTAGTCACAATTAATCTTAAATTTCAGAAAGGAAGTTAGTAATGGCTAAAAATTTTACAATGATGGCAAATAATGGGGCGGGGTGGGACACACTTTACCCAAGAACCACTGCCGCTCAGGTTGTAACAAATACAGACCGCCAATTTGTCAGCGAAGCAGAAAAAGCCAGAGTAGCCGGGATATCAAACCCTAATATTTTACATAATTGGGATTTCTGCAATCCGGTTAATCAGAGGGAGTTGATGGAGTATGCTATCTCTGGATATACCATTGATAGATGGTTTATGAACCAAGATTCAAAATTAAATATCATAAGTTCCGGCATATCTTTATCTAATTTAGCAATGGGATATCGGACGTTAACTCAACTAATAGATTTCCCTGCCCAGTATTTCGGAAAAACAATTACTTTATCTATAGAATCAGATGGGATAATATATACTAATACTACCACATTACCATCGTCAACCCCAGCAAGTGTATTCCGTTCGACAAAGTGGCTTGATGCAGAGCGCATAAGATATTCTCAAATAGAACTTTCTGCAACCAGCGGGGAGTTAAAAGTTCACGCCGCTATAGGTAATACCGCACCAATTGGTACTACATTTAATATTTCCCGGGCAAAATTAGAGTTAGGTTCCATTTCTACACTTGTTAATGACCCGCCGGTAGATTATGGCAAAGAATTAGCAGTGTGCCGGAGGTATCAAATTGTATTAAATAATCATGTGCGATTAAGAGCTAGTTTTAGAAATTCAAGTTCATTTCAGTTTGCATTACCACTTGAAACATCACTTAGAATAAACCCAATAATAATAGGCAATCCTGATTTAAGAGTATTTGGGGTAGGTACTATTCAAGATGGTTTTAATTTTACCTATGTAGTATCTAATGGATTATTAACAATAATAGCTAATAAGGCATCTCATGGGCTAACAGATGCAACTTTTACTCTATATGAAAGAACAATTATTGACACTAATTTATAAGAAAGGAAAGTTATATGGATTATTTAAATGAAAGTCATGAAGAATTATATAAAGATTTAATACAATCATCAAATGAAGAACCACAATTTGTTTATGAATCATTTCATAAGCATTATATCCGTAAAGCAGATGAAGAAAATGAAGTATATGGTTGCTTTATAGTTTTTGGTTTTAGTGATGCATTCGAACAGCCCATCGAAAATGATGTGCTTATAAGTGAAAATGGTAGTTACCAATTCAGGTTATTCCCTGATGGAGAAGAAAACCCGAAACTATTTGACGATAATGGTGTACCACTTTATAGATATCACCGTGGAAAAGTGCGCATTCGTTCAAAGAAAGAGCTTGAAGAGCATAATGCCGCAATATCTAAACAAATTGATTAATAAGAATTAATTAGTTTCATGATAAAAGAGGGTTAAAAAAATCCGTAGTATCATCACCTAAATATATTCTGATTTGAAAATGAAAAAAGTCCAGTTGCCAAGATAATGACTGGACTTTTTTATTAAAAACTATTTTGAAAGGAATCTTATAATGGCCAAAAATTTTACAATGAAGGCAAACAATGGGGCGGGGTGGGACACGCTTCACCCAAAAACCAGTATGGGGCAGGTCGAAGGGTTAAGCCCCAAAATCAATGAGGTTGAAGCTATCGCAAAGGGGGCGGCACCGTCCACACATAACCATACCAGAAGTCAGATAACTGATTTCCCGGCAAGTCTGCCGTCATCTGATGTACCGGCATGGGCAAAAGCGGCTAATAAGCCGACTTATACAGCAGCCGAAGTCGGAGCGGCTACATCTAATCACACACATACGGCGGAAAATGTCGGGGCAGCGGCATCTAACCATACGCACACAGCAGCAAATGTCGGCGCGGCAGCAGCCAACCATACGCACACGGCAGCAAATGTCGGTGCCGCACCAAGTACCCATTCTCATGGTGCAGGCGACTTAAACGTACCCGTAATTACCGTTGGAAGAACAACGCCGGCCGGCCCCAAAGTCGGTGATATTTGGTACGATGAAAACAATTAATACTCGAAAGGAGACATATATGGCAAATCGTAATTATACTCAAAAAATCAGAACAGCAAGCGGATATGATACTTTGTATCCCAAAACAACAGCAAGCCAAATTTTAACTGATTCGAATAATCAGTTTATTAGCGCGGCGGAAAAGAACAAAATAGCTAACGATTTTATCTTAACTAATCAGCAGAATCTCACATTCACTAACTTGACGGCAATCATCAGCGATAGCCGAATCACAGCCAACAGCCTTGCAGACGTGTACTTTACTGCTGCAACTATAACCATAGCCTCCGCCGCAGAAGTATCAGTAGAAACATATACCGGAAGGATAGAGCTAACGGCTAAAAACACTCCAAGCGGTACGGTAACTGCAACGATAAGGATAAGGGTGATTTGATATGAGAGGAAGAACGAATGCTAACAATGTAGTTGACTTGTCAAAGATAATAAGAGATTTGGGTGCAAATATCAGCACTTATAATGTTGCAAGTCTGGGAATAGATAAAGATAAAATAACTGCCCAGAACTTTTTTATACATGTGACAAGTGCTAACGCTACTACTGCTAGAAATCCGAATAATGGTTCTGGACATGGAAGCAGAACAATAAATCCATCGCGTACTTACAACCAAACGACAGGAGAAGTATCAGTTTCCGGCACATCTGCAAGCGGCAGTATGGCAAATGAAGTTTGGGTAAATTTTATCGGCATTCAATGGAGATTAATTCTTATAGCTTAAGGAGAAAACATGATAAAAACTAAATATGATAATGGTGACATTGTGAGGAATGTCGAAACAAACACAGAACATATGATATTATCGCATTGCATTACAACACGATTTATTGATGACGATATTAATAAATCTGAATATACCGTAGAAGAGCTTTATGCTTTAACCGATGTTGACGAATTGGTTGATGTTTCATTGATTGAATTTGTAAGACAATCGGAATCAGAAATACCAAAATAATTTGTCAACCGTATCCCGGTTGATGATGAATATCCAACCATCGACAATTAAAAAGAAAAGAGGGATTTCAAATGCCGGAATGGATAACAATAGCTGCAGCCGCCGGGGGGTATCTGTTACTTGGTATAAACCTTATCAACCAGGGCCGTATTGCTAAGAAAAATTCACCGAACGAGATTTTTAAGGAAGAGACAAAAGTTAGATTAGAAGAAATTGAAGGCAGCCAGACGGCTATCCAAAGGCAGCTTAATTCCTTGGAGGAAAATCACAATAATTGTCAATCCACTCTTATGGGTAAAAAGCTTGATAATGATAATAAGCGCATCAAATCAATGGCGGATGCAGTAGAATCGCAGCAACGCATTATGACAATCATGTTAGAAGCACAACAAGTCATTCTCGGGCACCTTGCGGAGGGAAATCACAAAGGCGAATTAAAGGCCGCTTCCAATAATATAAAAGCTTGCTTAATCAAAGAGGCAACTATTAAAAAGATTGATGTTAGTGAGGTTATTTAATGAAAAAGACAGAAACCAGCAAAATATTTATGTCCCTTTTCAGCCTTTCGTGCATCGTATGGATAACCATATGCATAAAACTAGAGTATTTGGAACTGGCACAAGATTTAATTAGAACAACGCTGGCCGCTCTGATTTGCTACTTTGGCCAAGCCCGGTTTGGCAAGTATTGTGAAGAAAAAAACCGGGTATATGAGGAAGAAGCCGCGATGAAATTATTTGAGCGGTATATGGAGGAAAAATAAATGAAACTAAGTCAAACGGGATGGAACTTGATAAAGCAATTCGAGGGTTACCGCAGTGAAGCATATCTATGCCCGGGCGGGGTTTGGACGATTGGTTATGGCACAACTAGATATCCAAATGGCACAGCGGTTAAAAAAGGTGATAAATGTACCGAAAATCAAGCAAGGGAATGGAAAGAAAATGATATTCGGCGATTTATTAATAATGTTATGAAATTTAACCCTACATATAAGTGGAACCAAAACGAATTTGATGCGTTGGTTAGCTTTGCTTATAATGTCGGCTCAATAAACCAGCTTACGCAAAACGGCAAACGGACGAAAGCACAGATTGCGGCGGCGATGCCTCTATATAATAAATCCGCCGGCCAGGTTCTTGCCGGCCTTGTCCGCCGCCGCGAAGCAGAAAGGGTGCTCTTTCTTACGCAAGCCGGGTCAGTGAGTTCAGCTCTCCACGGCAAAAACAATCCCTTTCCCACGCCGGCGCCAACCATCAGGCAGGGCAGCCCCAAGGTTCATGTGCAGTGGCTGCAATGGCAGCTCAATGACCTTGGTTATCCATTGGTGGTTGATGGTATCTGGGGCCCGCGGACACAGGATGCAGTTTTGACTTTCCAGCGTAATCATAGGCTGGCCGTTGACGGTTTGGTCGGTCCGGCTACAAAAAGCCAATTAACAAATAAAGCGGCTTAACCGCTTATTTTATGATTAACTTTCCGGCGGCGTAATCCTGATTACGCTGCCGTTAGTTATCAATATTTCATTTCTTACTCCTTGAATTTTTCAACTCACCGCTAAGGCTGATACTAGTACCATTCCGTTCTTTCCGGTGCTGTTTTGCCCTGCATTATTTTCTTTCTGCGCTAAGCTATCTTGCGTTTTCACTATCTCAATAATATGCTCTGCCGTTTCTTCAGCGGCAAAAATTTCTTCGGCCTCTACATAATCGCCCCAGCCATCAGAAAAGTCGGCGCTTAAATCTGCAACTTTGATACCATCGACAAAAACTGTAAAATCACCGCCGCCCTCACTTAGTTTCGCATAAAGTAAACCGATATTCCGGCACTTTACGGCAAAAGTCATTCTGCTTTCTAATTGCCAGTAACCAATCAGATTACCAAAATCTTCATCACTGGTTTCAAAACCCCCGGCAGAAATTAATTTTCCAAAAACCTTGTTTTGACCTCTGCAACAACACTCATTATTACTGTTATATGTGCCGGAGCGGATTAAAGTTGCCTGAATATACTTTTCCGTGGTATAAGGGATGATGAAGTCATTTTCTTTATTTTGAATCCCGCTGATGCTTTTCTGCTTCACGTCTTTTAGATAAGCAATAATTAGTTCGGATAAAACCCGATGGCCATTTGTATTCGGGTGAATATCATCATCGGATATATCCGGCCATTTTATCACTCCTGAATTAATGCCGGTAAGAATTGCATTTCGATAAGAAATCATCGGAATATCATAATACATTACTACTTTCAAATGCTCATCTTGAAAACTCCAGCCATCTTCCATTGTCATTGCGACTGTGATAATTGCGGGGCTGTTTTCATGAAACCAAATTTTACGAAGCAGATTATCATAAGCTTCAATATTCCGGGCGAGGCCATCCTCTGTATCATTAACGGAAAACTCAACGAAAACTAAATCGGGGTTAAATTTGAGGATATCATCATCAACCCGGTGAACACCGATATAAGAACCGGTTGCCCCGATTCCGGCATTGATATATGTGACATTTATGTCAGGAAATGAGCGGCAAAACCAATCCGCAGTCAAACGGCAGTAACATTCATGAGCTTCTGCATCAAACCGTTGGGTAATTGACCCGCCAATGAAAGTGACAGTAATGTCATTTCCCTGCGCGGCTTTTCTTAATTTTTCCGCAAGCCGGGTTTTGTTACCTTCATTCAAACAGCTATGTTGGATAATATTTTCCGGTATCATAGTTATCCCTTTCAAAAACTACAAACTTTTGTGCCAAAACAGGAGTTCCATTTTGCGCAAATTTGCCAATTGAAGTTTAGTTTATCTTTGATGTCGTGCCATTGCACTACATTTTAGATAAACTCTTCAATTTTCTCACATCCGTTCCGGAGCCGAAAAACCTAACAAGTCAATACAGGTTTCCAAAATATCTCTCGTTAAATCAAGTAAAGCAATATAATAATTTTGTTTTTCATTGACTGGCTCGGTCAATATCTTGGTTTGATGATAAAAAGTATTCAAAGCATTAGCTAATTCATAGATATAAGCGGCGATACGGTGAGGGGCAATTTCCTCGTAAGCCGTTTCAATCATGGCATTAAAACCAGCGATAGTAAGCATCAGGGCTTTATCCCCAAAATCGCTTGCAAAGGATTTCTCACTCGCTCCGGTTTCGTTTGCGCAAATTTCTTCCGGCGCAAGTAAGGCTTCTTTATTGATAACCCCGCCAGCTTCGGTATACTTTTGCAAAATTGATTTTATCCTGACAATGGTATACAAAATGTAGGGGCCGGTATCACCTTCAAAAGAGGTAAAGCGGTCAATATCGAAGATATAATCTTTCGCTGCCTGATTCGATAAATCACCATATTTCAATGCGGCAAGGCCGACAATTTGAGCTGTTTTGCGGGCTTCATCTTCACAAACATCCCGGTTAGCTATGATTTTTTTGTACATTTCTTCATTGATTAATGATACCAAATCTTCAAGGCGCATAACTCCGCCGTCTCTGGTTTTAAATGGTTTCCCGTCAGCCCCGTTCATCGTACCAAAACCAAGGAACCGAAGATTCATTTCGGGTGGTACGATTCCGGTCTTGCGGGCACAGCGGAAAAGTTGCTCAAAGTGCATACTTTGTCTTTTGTCAGTTGTATAAATCATCATCTCCGGCGAATAATTTTTCATCCGTTCTAAAATTGTCGCAAGGTCAGTGGTTAGATATAGATAAGCGCCGTCAGATTTGACAATTAATCCCGGCGGCATTTCTTTGGTATCGGTTTCTTCTTTAATATCAATAACAAAGGCACCATTACTAAGGTAAGCAAAACCATCTTCCTTAAATTTGTCAATCATCGCCGGAATTAAGTCTTGAACATCGGATTCACCTTTCCACAAATCAAAATCAACATCAAGATTGCGATAGTTTTCCTTTAAATCAACAAGTGAAATACGCATAATGTGCTGCCATAAAGCACGATATCCAATCCGCCCGTTTTGCAGCTCAAAAGTAGCTTGTAAAGCTTTTTCGCGGTAACTTTCATCAACTTTTGAACGCGCCGAAGCAAATGGGTATATCTCTCCCAATTCAGCAATTGAAAAGGGGGGTTCGGCCGGGTACTCACCGTCATATCCCGGGTCAAAATACACTAGTTCCGGTTTGCGTTCGTTTAATTCCACGATAATCAAACCCATTTGCAGCCCCCAGTCACCTAAGTGAACATCACCGATTGCAGTATGGCCTGCATAGCGAATAATCCGCTTTATGCTTTCGCCGATAATCGCTGAACGAAGGTGGCCGATATGAAGCGGTTTTGCGACATTGGGACCGCCATAGTCAACGATGATAGTTAGCGGTTGTTTGGGTTCTTCCAAGCCAAATTTCGGCGATTTTATCATTTGCTTAAGATAAGCGCAAACAAAGGAAGGTTTTACTTTAAGATTTAAAAAGCCGGGCGGGGCGACTTTTATTTCACTGAAAACCCGGCTGTCTTTTAATTTTTCCGCTACTTCATTGGCAATCACTAATGGTGCTTTCCGGTACTCCTTAGCCCCGGCCATCGCACCATTACATTGATATTCGCACAAATCCGGGCGGTTAGAAACCGTTACCTTGCCGAGGTCAGGATTGTAACCTAAAACAGAAAAGGCTTGTTTGATTTCGCTGCTGATTTGGTCAATAAATTTTTTCATGTATGCTCCTTAATATTAGTAAGTCAGGCAATAAATACTCTTCGTTGCTACGGTCTAATTGGTTCTAATTTACATATTATCTCGGGAAGAAGGCGACCTAAGGTGACTTCAAGATGTTTTTGCCTTCCTTTCTATACCTGGAAAATTCGCAGCCACAATAATTTTGCCGGTAAAGGCCGTACTTTTTCGATAATTCGATAGAGCGCTGATAACCGCCCTTCTTTTTGAAGTCAGAGGGTAAATATAATAGCCCGTTGTATTCAACAGCAACCTGCTTGCCGATTTCATTGATTTTTTCGGCGTTCTTGTGCGGGCTTACGGTGAGGGTGGTGGCAAAGTAGTCAAACCCGCGCTCATATGCGACTCGTGCTGTTTCTTTAAGCCGCAGCTCAAAGCAGCAAAAGCACCGCTCTCCGCCTTCGGGGCAAGCTTCAAGACCCTTGGTTATATCATAAAAACTTTCAGGTTTATAATCGCCTTCGATGAAAAAAGGAGCAAACCAGTTACTATCTACAGTCACTGTTCCGCGAGGTTCTGTAAATAGTAATGCCGGTAACCGTTTTTGTTCATCACGGCGAAGCTCATATTCCGGCCGGCTGGTTATATTGGGGTTATAAAAAAAGACCGTGACACAAAAATCATTTTCTAAATATTCCAAAACGTAACTGCTGCAAGGGGCACAGCAACTATGCAAAAGAAGCGTTTTTATTTTATTGTTCATAGTCAATGTTTCTGCCGGTTTCATTCTTTTCCCTTGCCGATAACTACCAAAACCCCGGCGGTTGCCGCAATCGAAAGGCCAAAGAGGCCCAGGTCAACTGTCAGGCTGCGGGGAATTTCTTCCAATAGATAACCCAACCAGGATGAAGTCGAAAAATTGACCACAAAATGGATAATAATCGGCACCCACAATGTTTTGTAACGATGACGGAGCCAGCCTAAAACCAAGCCGATAAAGAAAGCATATGTCCCTTGGACCCAGTTAAGATGCATCAGGCCAAACATCAGCGCCTGAATCACATTCGCAATCCAGAAACGGCGGGAGGCTTTTAAGGCATAATGCTGGATAATACCACGGCATAATAATTCTTCGCCAATCGGGGCCAAAATAACCGCTGCGATAATCGCCAGCCCATTAACTCCGAACCCGGCACTTTCAATCATCTCATAAAACTGTTCAATCCGGTCAGGTACAACATATTCGCCAAGATAAACCATCTGGGTACTGAAAACACAAAGGGTGATACCAATTACAACCGACCAGCCAACCATTGGGGCGGTCAGGATTTTGCCGGTTCTTGGGATATCACGGTTTGGCCGGATACAAAGCAGATAATACCATAAGAAAAAAGCCGCTGTCGCAGCAGCATGATAACCAAAGATGCCGGTACTTGCAACGGTCATCACATTATCCATATAGGCTGCCATAAAAGATTCTGAATCTCCATAAACAATGCCTGTTCTTAAAGTCACAATAACAGCATGGATTGCCATCGCTATCCCGCCGACAATTATTTGCATCAGGATACTAGCGACAAGCGGTAAGGTACTCATCAAAAACCAGCCGAAACTTTTCCCAAAATCTTTCATAACCATACTCCTTCAAAGTCCGGAGACTTTGTGCGTAGCACAAATCTCCCAAACACATTTAGATATTATTAGTCATGGTTTTATACATGGCTTAGAATATCTCTTCGTTTTATTCTTTGCCCGACCAACAATAAGTACAAAGTTTCTCTTCTTCTAAGCCAACCGCAGCAAGCATATCATCAAGGCGATGATATTTTAATGAATCAAATTGCAATTTTTGACTGATAAGATTCACCATTTGTTGATATTCTTCGCGGTCGGGATTTGTATAAACCGCAAGGTCAACATATTTATTTTCTTTTTCAATCTCACTGATAACCCGTCTGGTTATTAATTCAAGTTCGGAACTTGAACGGGAAAAATTGAGATACTTGCAACTAAATAAAAGCGGCGGGCAAGCCGGGCGGACATGAATTGCTTTTGCCCCCATTTGCTTCAAAAATTCCGTTGTTTCGCGTAACTGTGTCCCCCGCACAATTGAATCATCAATAATCAACAAAGTTTTGTCACGGATTAACTCACGAACCGGAATCATTTTCATCCTGGCGATTAATTCGCGCTGTTTTTGCATTGTTGAAAGAAATGAACGGGGCCAGGTCGGAGTATATTTAATTAATGGCCGGGAAAAAGGGATTCCCGATGCATTTGAATAGCCAATCGCATGGGCAACACCGGAATCCGGGACACCAACAACATTGTCAGCAACGATATTATCCTGTTTCGCCAGCGATTTGCCGCAGCGGTAACGCACTTCTTCAACCCCGATCCCCTCATATGAAGATGATGAATAACCATAATAAATCCACATAAAAGTGCAGATTTTCATTTCCTTGCCTGGGGCGTGTAGAGTTTCCGCACTTTCCGGTGTAACAACAACAATCTCACCGGGGCCCAATTCCCGTTCGGTAATAAAACCAAGGTTAAGATATGCAAAACTTTCAAATGAAATGCAATAAGCATCTTTTTTGTAACCAATTGATACCGGGGTGCGCCCCATCCGGTCGCGGGCAACATAAATCCCCTTTGGGGTCATTATCGCTATCGTCATTGAACCTTCGATAATCTCCTGGGCATAACGGATCCCTTCAACGAAATGGTCTTTTTGATTGATGATTGCCGCACAAAGTTCAGTCGCATTGATATCGCCGCCACTCATTTCCAGAAAATGGGAATGGCCGTTTTTGAATATTTTCTTGACAATTGATTGAGTATTATTTATTTTACCCACCGTCATTATCGCATATGTACCATGATGTGAGCGGATAATCAAGGGTTGAGGTTCGTAATCGGAAATACAGCCAATCCCAAACCGGCCTTTCATATTGTTTGCATCTTTTTCGAATTTCGTCCGGAAGGGGGCGTTTTCGATATTGTGAATCGCCCGGTCAAAACCTTTACCCCGGGAATAAACTGCCATCCCGGCCCGCCTTGCGCCTAAATGGGAGTGATAATCAGTCCCGAAAAATAAATTAAATACGCAATCTTCTTTTGATGCAATTCCAAAAAATCCACTCATTTTTATTTAAACCTCTTTTCATAATCCGCCACCAAGTCAAGGATTCCGGCGGCATAACTTGGATACATATCAACCATGTCCTTTATTTCATCCTGGGCTTTTTTGGCAACTATTTCTCTATTGTAATCCATCCGCTTTCTAAGTGACTGACGGCGAATAATCAAATTGTGCCTTACTTCAACCATTTCTTTCCGGTCGAGGATTGCGGCCGGTTGATGAAGCCAAATCATCGGGTCACTTAGTCTCATGCTTCGTAAAATCCGTAAAATCCCCCGTTCCGCAAGATCCAAATCCTTTTCCATCTGTTTAAAATCTTCCCGCCGTTTCTTTTCTTCAAGATAAAGCCCATAGACCTTTTTAAGCTCTGATGAATTGCGAACACCATATTTGATATGCAGATATTCAAGCAGATTGGTATTGTTGATATAACGTATTTTTACGCTATTGTGTAACAAAATTATTTTATTGATACTTTTTTCAACCCGCTTTAATTCACGCATTCCATTGTTGTGTTTCATAAAAATAAGGGTTATCGCTATCGCTGTCGCCCCGGCGGCAAGCAGATAACCGATTTGGGTATTCATTGCAAAACCGAACTGTAATATTAATAATAAAACTATACAAAGGGCAACCGCGGTTAGGCAGACCACCATTATCGCCCGCAAATCTTCAATTAAGCGCTGTAAATCATATTTACGATAGGTATAAGCTTCTTTTTCGCCGGCAAGATGTTTCATATCCTGTTTTATTTTGACCTGATATACTTCCGCCTCTTCCAATTTGAAAAGCCCCTCTTCCACTTGGTCATGCAGGGCATCTATTTTGTGATAGGCAGCTTCTTCAATCGGAACCGGTTTTTGTTCATATCCGCTTCTGGTTTTGTTGATATTAATCAGCTTAGTTGCCGCATCTTTAAGTAAAAGTGCATCTTCGGCCGGAAGTGATTCTATTTCTTCCATATCCTTTAATTGTGAGGTGACAACATTGTATTCCGCATTCAGGTTATCAATTTCCATTGTAGCATCTTTGATTTGATTAAGGCAATTTTTAATATAATCAAAGCGCTGCTCACGATCATGAAAATCGATATTTCCACGGTTAAAAACTACATCATCCCAAACGTCAAACTTATCAGGATAATTATGTTCTTTACGAAAACGTTTTAAAATTTTGCGGAAAATTTTCATACTAACATCCATGCCGAACCTCTGGTTCGACTCAAAAACTCATGAAGAACGCGATTTGCGTTCTTCCTAAACGAAGCATTAGATTTTCTTAGTTAGTGTTCTTTACTGACTTTGAAAATCTCTTCGTTTTGTGAAGTTTTAGATTTTCTTTAGTGGCGGACCGTTGTCCGTCACCTTAGAAATCTCTTCACGTTAATCAACGGCATTGCAGTATTTTTTCTTGGCTTCCTTAATCATAAACTCAATGCCGGTATTATAAGAGTTGCCGTTTCCCATTGCTTTATCCAAAATCAGTTCATCTAACTCTATCTTGGCATCTGTTTCATTATATACGCTCATTGCCTGATTGTAAATATGCTCAACTTCCAGAGAAAAATCATGAAAGGATGGATGTTCAGATATAAAGCGGATATAGTCAACCTCATCCATATTCAAACGGATACTTGCTAGGTAAGCCCGCCCTGATTCCGGGCTGTTGCTTAGTTCATAAGCTTTCAAGAAGCTTTCCGCCGCCTGTTCAAACAGAAATAACCGCGCCATCGTGACACCACGGTTATGATAAAGGCGGCCGCTTAATAGTCTTTCCCCGGCCGGTATGTTCATCAGGATTCGGTCATATTCGTGCCGCGCGCGCTGATATTTACCGCTATTAAGTAAAAAATCGGCGCGGTTTATTTCCTTTTCATAATCATTCAAACCAATATTTCCATTAAAGATATCCGCAATGCGGTTTATTTCACCGGGACTTAAATAACCGGCATATTCAAGGATAGTCATTATAAATTCTTCCGGGCTTTTGCTTTTCTTTAAAATTATTTCAAGGCTCTTTGCCAGGTCAGGAAGGCCGCACGCTTCAGCAAGCCAGGCGGTTAAGCGGCGGTCGAGAACCCCGGAGTCGAGGATAAAGGGGTTTGTTTTAAAAAGGTAGCAAAGTTCCTCGATGCTATAAACCGAAACAAGAAGGCGGTTGAAGATATAGGGGGTTGGGGCGCGATGGCCCACGGTAAGTAGGGGGGGCATGGGTTCTCCTTATATATGTAAGGCAATAAATACTCTCCGTTGCTACGGTCTAATTGGCTCCAATGCACACTTTATCTCGGGAAGAAGGCGACCTAAGGCAACTGCGAGTTATTTTTGCCTTTCTTTTCTACAACAAAATCTCATGGCCCCACTCCTTCCCCATCGTAGGGATAGAAGGCGGCCTAAGGCTCCTGCGAGATGTTTTTATCTGTCTTACTCTGTATCACAAAGCTATCTCCCGCACCCACTCTCTCCCGGTGGTATGGAAGAGGTCGCCGAAACCTAGGTCGGTGATGGTGACAAGGGCGGTGCCGGGGGACTCTAGGTGGATAGCAAAGTTAAGGCGGGTAGTGCGGGGGGGGCGTTCGGGCAAGCCGTCCAGGGGGATAAGGCACTCCGATATGTGTCCGCCGGTCAGGGAAGTAATAATTAAGCTTAGCTCCGGTTCTTCATCAAGAATCAATTCAAAATCGGTTTCACATTCATGCCAGTTCGCACCGGCATCCAGGATAGCATAATAAGATTCAAGGCCATTCCGTAATAAGCGAAGCCCAACGTTTGCTTTCAATTTGTCTTCGCCAAGAAAAATCATCGTTTCGCTGATTTCGGACGGGCTGAATTTTTCCATCGCGCCATAACATGCCCCTTTACTGTAAAGGTTGTTACCGCGAAAAACACGCCGCCCCTGACAAAGGTATTTTAATGATTCACTCATCCATTCATCTTTGAAGCCTTCGCCAACCAAATAAATGCTTGAAATCATTTGCCCCTTAATTATATCTTCACTAATAGCAAGAAATTGTTCATCCCATTCTTTTTTCACTCTTTCGGATGGCGCTTGCGAATATCGCAGAGCCGGAAAACTTTCGTTCTCGATGAAAACGACTATCGGAGTCGTTTTCTTATTTCCCTCCATCCGGAAAACTTTCATATGACTGCTATAGTCAAAAAGCAATACCTGATGGTTCCACAGCTCTTTAGGTTGATGAACTACATATTGATAAATACTTTCACGATAACTTTGCAAGTATACCCGCTCCGGCGGCAAATCAAGGCTTAAGGCAACTTCTTCGATTATTTCGACAATCCGGGGGGTAATCGATTTAGTAGTAAACATAAAAGCGGCGATGTCATTTTTATTGACTTGAATAGTCAATATGGATAAGCTGCGCTTAATAAATAAAGCAAGTAAAGCAACCGGGTCTATTTGTTCCGGAGCAAATTGCTCCTTAATATTTAGCTCCTTGTCAACCTGCCCGGGGGCAACATGTTCATTCGCTGCCACGACCTCGGTACCGGCAATAGCCAGGCTAAGAAGATGGGTAAAGGCCCCCTCTTCCTGCAGGGCTTCTTTGCCATAGAGCCACAAATTGCTGTCCGGCTTTTTACGCAAGGCCACCGGAATATTAAACTGTTCGGCACCAAGAACCATGGAAGCGGTTTCCGGCTCCGCGGCGCCTGCTTTCAGAAAGCTGATTTGCGCATATTTATCATTCAGGTCATAACCGATGATAGTTGTCCCGGTGTTTTTTTTGCTCATTATACTCCTTTGCGCAATTTAAATAATCCAGAAGAATGCCGTCTTTATGAGCATTCTTCCCGTATGAAATTTTAATAATTCTTGGCATGGTATTTCCATGCTTTAGAATTATTCTTCATACTTTACTCCTACGAAAATTTCATCTACCAAAAATTCAAGCTGTTTATATTCGGCAAGCAAGGCATTTAATGTTTCAGTATCTTGCATCTGCCGGGCGATTCCGATGTCGTTAATCCGGTTAAAGCGAGAACCGGCAAAGGTATCGGAAACTTCCTGAACACTAATATTCCCGCTTTCTGTCAATTGCGTTTTATTTGGAGCATCCTCTGCCGTACCGGAATCTTCGGCTTCCTGTCCCTCTTTTTCCTCGGCAATATAATAACTAATGCTTTCACCATAGAATAACAGGAATTGTTTTACAAATATACCATCGTACATTTCTATCATCGGTTCGATTATATAATCTTGCTTGCCTTCAATTAAATAATGAATCATAATTCGCCGGCCGGGGCCGGTCCGGTATTCAATAATTGTTTTGTCGATGAATTGATCCATCATCGGTAAAATACCGATATATTCTTTGAAAAAGGCAAAGTAAATATTTTGGTCAAGTAGATTTTGTACAAAGTAAATTAAATTATGATAATTGTTATCATTAATTTCTTCTTTATTTTCGGCAAAATATTTTATAAAGGCTAATTGGCAAATAAAATCCAAAACTTCATTATTTTCAACAAATTTCTCCATCTGTCTGATTATTGCCGCATCTATCACCTTGTCATTTGCAAAATATTCATACGCATTTTGGATAATAAAAGCCTTAATAATATCGCCTTTTCCGCCGCCCGTGACATAATCGCGGAAGATTTCCATCTGCTCGCCGACAAAAGTGCCGGTATAAAGAATTTGCGTTAATAACCTTTCCGAAAGGTTAAAGGTATCAAGCCCAAAACTTTTTCCCGCCAGCCAAATATCACGTTGCTTGCGAATTGAGCCGGTATAAAAATTGATTAAATAATTGAGAATTTTTTCATCGTATTTCGCCGCTTTAAATGACTGAAAAGCAAGGTTTAAAATCATCCGGTCAGCCGCCGCACCCTCATCGGGTATTATATAACGTAAAATCCGCAAAATCAGTTTTGTATCAAGTATCTGCGTACTAATTTTGCTTAACCATTCATAAGCTTCGAAGTATAATTGACGGACGGTCAATATCTTCAGAATTTCCTCATGATAACGGCAGTCAATGTCAGCTAATTTCAGCGTTTTAAGGATTTTATCCAAGGATTCATTTTCTTCAAAATCATGATAAAAGCGAATCAGATTTAAGCATAACGTTTCACGGTACGGTGACACCAAATAATCGGTTAAACAAATCCGCTCATAAGCAGAAAGATTACTTCGTGTCACGACTGCAATTTCGTCGCCCTGCTCACAAACCCAAATATCAAACCCGATCCGCTCTTTTACCATCGGCGCAATCATCCGGCCAATTTTATCCGGATTTAACCATCTTTCAATCCGGTAATTTTCCGGGCCGGCATAACGGTTTCCTTCGGAATCAACCAAAATTATTTGATATTCCATGCCGTACAAAATAATATAGTTTACTTTTCCGCCGGCCCGGTTTGTGATTTCCAAATTCACTTTGTCATATAAAACAATAATTTCGCGGATATTTTCCTTTAATATCTCGATTTTGACCGTAAACAAGATATCAGCAAGGCCGTTCACATTATCGTCATTTATCATCGCTTGGGTAATATAATTTTTGTAAAGATAAGCAAGCCATTTTCCGGTGCGGGCCCGGGAAAGCTGGTTAGCCACAAAACGCTCTATTTTGCCGGAATAATTTGCATATATTTCGGGATAAATATCACGGTTTTTGTGTACAAATGCGTAAACATACGCTTGATAGCGGTAATCAATCTCACTATTATAAGCAAAATACAATAATACCTGTTTAGGGATTTCCGCCTCGTTTTCCTGGTCAAGGGAAAAGATGAAATATTCATAAAGTTTAGTCACATTAATATCACGGCCGACACCTCCTAAATACCAAGAAAAGTAATCTGGCCCGGTTTTTTCGCCCTTTATCAAAAGTTCACATATCGCCTGCACCACTTCGTCAGAATTTGAAATCTCATAACAAGCTGTCAAAATCTGGTACAAAAAGTTGGAAAAGCTTTTACTTTTTCCAGCTAAATAAACAATCTGCGGGATTAAACTTTTAGGGATTAAACCGCGGCGGGCGGCAAATAAAAGTAAGCGGATTTCAAATTCATCCAGCCTGGTTAAATATTCCGGCTTTTGTTTAAGTAATTGCCAGGCTTCTACAAGAATTACCGGGCTGTTATTACCCTGTTTAATCAATTCCCGCAAAAACGCCCACTTTTTGGCCGGATTTGCTACATATTCCTCTTTTAGATAACAAAGCAACCAGCCAATCCGCCAATTACCTCTGTCCTTAAGATAAAACCGCTCCACTTCATAAGCAACCCGGCTGGTAATTGCGACATCACGGTTTTCCAAAGTCGTTAGGTATAGATAATAGCACCATAACTCCGGCATTTCCCTTTCCCGCCCCGCCAGCAAACTATCAGCATGATTTAGCAACCTGCTTGCTTCATTAATCCGGTTTTCAGTGATAAGTAATTGGATGCGGTAGAGCTTTGGCAAAAGGTCTTTGTCGGAAGCGCTTATCATCCTATCGATTAGTTGTTCTGTTTCTTTTCGCCAGGCCGCCTGACTTAGTTGTTTAGCGCGAAAATCAATATAAAGGTTCATCAACTTAAAAATGTCACTTTTATGTTCATGCAAACGGCGGGTTTTTTTTCTGACACCGGTGTCAGTTTTTGAAACTGTTACCGGGATGTTAATTTCCGTATCGGCATTAAAAAGTCTAATCCGGCCGAAGTTTTTTCCGGAATAAAGCTTATCAAAATTTATATAATAAGGTAGCTTATAGGTATTGGCTAAATAATCTTCTTCGCGAATGACTTCTTTATCACAAGTCAGAAAGTCCCCTTCCAACTGGCAGTAGAGATTTGAAAAACCCCAGCCATTGCGGGTGACTGGGAGCAAGTATTCGATTGGCTCATTAGTAACCTTTAAATTTATATTTGATTCTCCGGCAAAAAACTCAATTTTTTGCTTTTTCTTGATGGCAAGCAAAAATTCTTCCATGTTTTGATCGTTCTTATTCCCGCCGGAGAGGCCGCGGTAGATAGTTATGTACTGTTTGTCCGCCCCTTTTAATAGTTCAAGAAACGAAGAACTATTAAAGAGGTTAAGCGCTTCACCCCAGTTAGTTTTTGCCAGGTTTGTAAAATGGAAAAGATTTTTTACCGGCCCCAGGCTTGATTCGATTTCTTTTGCGATAATAGTAATATGGTAAGGGATAGCAAATTCACCGTGATTGGAGATAATGACAAATTCACCATTACGGGTATCACCGGGGATAGTTTTGCCCGAATGAAAACAGAAGGCTATCTCTGATTCTCTTCCGGCGAACTCGCGGGTGTACAACTCCATGTCCAAGTCGTCGGTATAGACAAAGCCTTCAGTGGGTTTTCCAGATGGGCCATAGATTTGAAAGGTACCTTCGTAATCCTCGCCGGGGCAAAGTTCTAAATCGATTTTCGCGCAAGAAAAATCGAGGATGCCGGCATTAGGGTGAAGGTCGCCTTCCAAAATGCGGGTGATGATGCTTTTCATTGTGAAATACCCTTTATCATTCTATCGGGCGGCCTTGCGACCGCCCGAAATGTCTTACTTCATTAAACTTTCTTACTTCGCAAGCAACATCATAATATCATTCGAGCGGGTGACGAACTTCGTCATTGCATCAGCATCAAGGGGTGAGTGCTGGAGCAGGGCAAGATCATAGAGCTGTTCGCATATCAAACTGACATTGCTGTCATTTTTATTATTTAGGACATATTGGACGAGGGGGTGATTGGCATTTAAGACGAGGGTTTCGCCTTCTTTGCCGAACATACCAGTATCCATTCCCGGCATTGAGTACATCTTCATCATATCCTGCATCCGGCGGCTATCTTCGGAAATAGTAATCATTGCGGAAATCTTTTTATTTTTGAGCTTTTCAACCTTTATCGTGATTTTGTCTTTTTTAAGAACTTTTTTCATGATGTCACCGATTTTTTCAGCTTGTTCTTCAAGTTCTTTTTCAACTTTTTTCGAAGTTTTCGCTTTGAAATCGTCGGTTAAATCGCCGTCAATCCGCTGGAACTTGACGTTTTCATTTTTTGATTCAAGCTGGGTAACGAAAGGCTGGTCAATATGGTGGGTCAAAATAACCGCACTTTTTTTCGCTGCCTTGAACATCTTGATATACTGGCTTTGCTGAAGTTCATCGGTTACGTAATAAATGACTTTGTCGTCTTTTTTGTCTCCGTCGGCATCTTCTTCGTCATCAGTGTCAATGGGATTACCTTCATCGTCAACGATTTCTGCTTCAACAACATTGGCATCCCCCGCGGCGGCATCAGTATCTTCGCCGGTTTCTTTTTCGTCGTTTGTATCGGTATCTTCACCTTCCCCAACTTCATCCGGGTCAATCTTTGCTACTTCCAAACATTCAGGCAGAGTCATATACTTGCCGTCAAGATTTTTGAACAGGATATAATCGGTCATTTTTACGCAGAATTTGTCATCACGCAAGCAGCCGAACTTGATGAAAGGGCTGATATCATCCCAGTATTTCTCATACTCATCTTTTTCGGTTTTGCACATTCCGGAAAGTTTGTCGGCCACTTTTTTGGAAATATAGTCGGCGATTTTCTTCACAAAACCGTCATTTTGCAAGGCTGAACGGGATACATTCAAAGGCAGGTCAGGGCAGTCGATGACCCCTTTTAGTAACAACAAAAATTCGGGAATAACTTCTTTGATATTGTCCGCGATAAAAACCTGATTGTTGTAAAGCTTGATTACACCCTCGATTGATTCGTACTCGGTATTAATTTTCGGGAAGTAAAGGATACCTTTCAAATTAAAGGGGTAATCCATATTCAGGTGAATCCAGAATAGGGGCTCTTTGTAATCCTGGAAAACAGTCCGGTAGAAAGTGAGGTAATCTTCTTTTTCACATTCATTGGGATGGCGCATCCACAGCGGGTTAGTTTCATTTAAAAGTTCCGGCCGTTTTTTGATTTTAAGCTTTGGCTTGTCCTCTTCTTTTTCCGGTTTGATTTCTTCAATAACGGTATCCGAGTCAAGCTTTTCGTCAACCTCGATAGTCTGGGTATCGGTAGTATCGGCTTTGGAAAGATAAATCTCGGTCGGCATAAATGAACAATATTTTTTAATAACTTCGCGGGCACGGTATTCATTACAAAACTCAACGCAGTCTTCGTTGAGGAACAGGGTCACGGTCGTACCAACTTCGGTACGCGCCCCTTCGGTTAAGGAAAATTCCGTTCCGCCGTCACATTCCCAATGGACAGCTTGTGCCCCATCTTGATAGGACAAGGAATCGATATGTACTTCATCTGCGACCATAAATGAAGAATAAAAACCTAAGCCGAAATGGCCAATAATCTGGTCTTCGTTCGTTTTGTCCTTGTATTTGTCAATAAAATCGGTCGCGCCGGAGAAAGCAATCTGATTGATATACTCCTCGACTTCTGATGCGGTCATACCTAAACCATTGTCGGAAAAGGTAATCGTTTTTGCTTCCGGACTAACCACTACAGACATCCGTGGTTTAAATTCGGCGGGTAGTTCACATTCGCCCATCATTTCTAACTTTTTCAGTTTAGTGATGGCATCACAGCCATTGGAGATAAGTTCCCGGAAAAAGATATCGTGGTCGGAATAGAGCCACTTTTTGATAATCGGGAAAATATTCTCACTGTTAATGGATAGGTTGCCTTGTTTTGTTGCCATTGTAAATCTCTCCTTTTTATGTATTTATGCAAAAGCAAACTGTAGGTGTATAAACTGCTAAATCAGTTTACGCGTTTATTATACTAAAAAACACTTGAAAAGTAAACCCAATTATTGCTATAATGATTATATGACATATGATGTAATTATCATCGGTGCAGGACCAAGCGGAATATTCTGTGCCTATGAACTAATCGAAAAAAATGAAAACTTAAAAATCCTCATTGTTGAAAAGGGGCGCTCAATTGAGAAGCGGCTTTGCCCGAAACGAAAGACAAAGCAATGTATTGGCTGCAACCCCTGTTCCATCACCACCGGCTTCGCCGGGGCCGGGGCTTTTTCAGACGGAAAACTTTCACTCTCCCCTGATGTCGGCGGCAATCTGCCGAATATTTTAGGCTATGACGAAACATTGAAATTGATAAATGAATCCGACCAAATTTATCTCAAATTCGGGGCTGATGAAAATGTCTATGGTTTGGACAAAGATGAAGAAATCCGTGAAATCCGCAAAAAAGCTATCGTTGCTAATCTCAAGCTTGTCGAATGTCCGATTCGTCACCTTGGTACTGAAGAAGGTTACAAAATTTACGGCAAATTGCAGCAACATTTAATTGATGCCGGCATCGAGCTTATGTTTGGAGTGATGGCGCGGGAGATTTTGCTTGAAAATGGCCGGGCGGCCGGGATTGAAACCGACAAAGGGGATATCTTCCGGGCTAAGCATATCGTGTGTGCCGTCGGCCGTGAAGGGGCGGACTGGTTCAAAAACAAATGTGATGAAATCGGGATTGAAACGAAACCCGGTACGGTTGATATCGGTGTCCGGGTTGAAGTCCGCGATGAAATCATGCAGTTTCTTAATGAGAATCTTTATGAGGCAAAGCTGATTTATCATACTCCGACCTTTGACGACAAAGTCCGTACTTTTTGTACAAACCCTTCCGGTGAAGTGGCAACCGAGTACTACGAAGGCGGCCTTGCGGTCGTAAACGGCCATGCTTACAAATCCGGCGAATTTAAGACGAATAATACCAACTTTGCTATTCTGGTCAGCAAAAACTTTACTAAACCGTTTAAAACACCCATAGAATATGGTAAGCAGATAGCCCAGCTTTCCAATATGCTTTGCGGCGGCCGGATTCTCGTCCAGACTTTCGGTGATTTGCGCCGGGGCCGGCGGACGACCGAGGAGCGGTTATGCCGCAACAATTTGATGCCAACATTAAAAGATGCGGTTCCCGGTGATTTATCATTAGTTTTCCCGCACCGGATTATGATTGCAATCGAGGAAATGATTGTCGCCCTTGACAAAATAACGCCCGGTATTGCCGGTGACGAAACCTTACTTTATGGCGTTGAGGTTAAGTTTTATTCCAATAAGGTCGTTGTTGACAAGAATTTTGAAACAAGTATCAAAGGGCTTTATGCGATTGGGGATGGGGCCGGGATTACCCGGGGGCTGCAGCAAGCATCGGCAAACGGGATTAGCCTTGCACGAAGTATAGAACGTGAAGAATGTCCATAAACTGACATTCTTATAGAAAGATATATATTATGAAAAAGGTTTTATTTTTTTTACTAATTTTATTTTTGCTCCCGGCAGGTGCCTGCCGGGAAATAGACGACCCGGATATGAGGGTCGTTCTTACGACCGGCTTTCAGCGTGATGAGGTATTCCGGATTGAAACAATGTCATGCTTGCTTCCGGAAATCCGCGTTTATCTGACTAATGCCCAAAACCAATATGAAAATGTTTTCGGCCGCCAGATTTGGTCAGTTGACTTTGGCGGTGAGACACTTGAAGATAGTATCAAAGATATTGCTTTGGCACAAATTGCCCAGATTAAAACAATGAATTTGCTCGCGGCCAAACACGATATTTCCTTAGATGAAGAAGAAATTGAGTTGGCTAAGGCTGCTGCCGCCGAATATTATAATTCACTTAGCGGGATTGAAAAAGAAGTGATGGGCGTAACACTTGCGACGATTGAAACACTTTATAGTGAATATGCCCTCGCTGACAAGATTTATCATTATATCATTAAAGATGTGAATCCGGAAATTAGTGATGATGAGGCGCGGACAATTACTGTTTGGCATATTTTGATAAAGACTTATGCCCTTGACGGGACCGGCAAAAAAATTGAGTATACTGAAACCGCCCGGGCTGATGCTTTCAACCGGATTAAGAAAATCTATGACCAAGTCCTTAACGGGGAGGATTTTGAGCGGCTGATGATGCTTTACAGCGAAGATGAGCAAACGGCGTATTCTTTTGGCAAAGGTGGTATGGAGGCCCCCTTTGAAGAAGCGGCATTTTTATTAGGGACCGGCGAAGTAAGCGAAATCGTTGAAACTAGTTTTGGTTATCATATTATCAAATGTGTTAATACTTTTAACCGCGAAGAAACAGACAATAACAAAATTAAAATCGTTGAAAAGCGGCGTGAAGATGTTTTTAGCCAGGAATATAATGCTTTTCTTAGTACCTTAACCAGGAATATTAATCAGGTTTTGTGGGAGCAGGTTACTTTTATAAATAATAGTGAAGTGCAGACGAAAGATTTTTTTGATGTTTACTTGAAGTACTTTTAGAAAGTAAGGCAGATAATAAACTCTCTTCGTTGCTACGGCCTAATAGGTGTAAAATATAAGTTTTCTCTGGGGAAGAAGGCGGCCTAAGGCAACTGCGAGATGTTTTTATCTGCCTTAATCTTCGTATAATTCAAGTAATTTACCCCCGCACTTTCACTTCCATTATACCGTCCCATCACCTAACCTCTACTTCCGCGACCGGGTTGCCGTAGGGGTCGTACCAATTTATGCCATCGGTTAGGAGGTATTCTTCGCGGGAAAGCAGTCTTGCAATGAAATGCCGCCCGTCTCTTGGTAAGGTTTTAAAAGCCATCCCGCCGCCTCTCAAGTTGGTACTATGGGTATCGGAACCGGCCGTAATCGGAAAATCATTTTCGTTGGCATATTCTATCGCTTTGCGGTTATACATTTCTTTGTAACCATAAAGACCAAAATCATTTTTGGATAACCGGTTAAAATGCGCACAGTTGAACCCTTCAATAGCATCAACGTAATCCGGGTAAAGCCTGATTTCCGGAATATGATAAGCTTCGCGGAAAGGGTGGGCATGGACGACGATACCTCCGGCCTCATGAACGATTCGGTATTGCTCTTCTACTCCCGCATACCTTATCTCCGGGTACTTTATTAAAAAATCGGGGGTCAGTCCATAAATCAAAAATTCAGTGCCGTTAAATCCGGCCTCATATCCCCACAAAACCGTCAAACCATTTTTGCGCCCCCAGGCTTCGGCTTCCTGATAACTGCGGATAAATTTCCGCACCCAATCTTCCCAGGCCAAATAACGGCTGATTGCAGTATTGCCGCCCCAGTTGTGTTCGGTGACAATAATTCCACTGTAGCCTGCTTGTTTGTATGCTTTGGCGGCCTCAACCGGGTCGCACGAAGCACAAGAACTACCACGGTTTGTATGCAAATGAGTTTCAAAAAGATACGGATATTCCGGCGGTAGAATTATTTTGCCCATGCTGATATTTTAGCATGATTGTATAAGGAAAGCAAATCAGCCTGCGAGATGTTTTTGTACCTCACCCTATTTTCCTCCTCATCGTCAGTAATATTTTTTTCTCCATTCGGCTGACTTGCACTTGTGAAATACCAAGCCTTCCGGCAACTTCGGTTTGGGTTTTATCATGAAAATATCTAAGCATAATCAGTTCCCGTTCGGATTCATCAAGCTCGGAAAGGAGTTGCTTAAGTAACATTTTGTTGACGACTTTGTCTACTTTGTCCGGGTCGGCCAGTTTGTCCATCAAAAAAACTTCATTGCCGTCAGATTGATAAACCGTTTTATAAATCGACTCAACTTCCGCCCCCGCTTCCAAAGCAAGAACTATATCTTCCGTCATAATTCCGGTTTCACCGGCAATTTCATTCAAAGTCGGGTCACGGCCATGAATTTGTGTTAACCGTTCGGCGGCGCGTTTGATTTTGTAGCTATTTTCTTTGAGCGAACGGCTTACTTTGATTAAACCGTCATCGCGGAGAAAGCGTTTTATTTCGCCGCTAATCATCGGCACTGCATAAGTGGAAAATTTGACTTCAAAACTCATGTCGAATTTGTCAATCGCTTTCATCAAACCAATTGTGCCAATCTGTAAAAGGTCATCAACTTCACAACCACGGCCGATAAAGCGCCTGGCAATATGATGAACAAGACCCATGTTTTTTTCAATTAGTACTTCTCGCGCTTCCTTTTCTCCAGCCTGTGAACGTTCAATCAGAACTGTGAGCTCTTCCATACTAACCCCTATTGTTTCGCAGATTTTTTTTCATTAAAACCGTTGTCCCGAAACCAGGCTCGGAAATAACTTCAAGGTCATCCATAAATGCTTCCATAAAAGCAAAACCCATTCCCGACCGGTCCTGCTCCGGTTTTTCGGTATATAGCGGTTCCATTGCCAGGTCGATATTGGCAATTCCTTTTCCTTTATCCCAAATTTCCACATGGAGTGTGTCTTTATCCAGTTCACAATGTATGTAGACTTTCATTTTTTCATCATTTTCGGGGTCTGGTTTATGGTGTTTCAAATAATACTCTTCATCATAGGCATGAATTACCGCATTCGTCACCGCTTCCGAAATAGCCGTTTTGACGTCCGATAATTCTTCGAGTGTCGGGTTCAGCGGGGATATAAAAGCAGCAACCGCGGTACGGGCAAAAGACTCATTAACTGACAGGGCATCAAAATCGAGTTTCATTTCGTTATGAATATGATTTTCAACCCGCCGGCCAATTTCTTTCTCTTTCATCCGATTCAGTAGAAATTGTTCTTCAGTGATTGTATTAGCTGTTACAAAACTTGCTTTTAATTTATTCATATCGTCCTCCTTGATATTAGCTTTTTTTCTTAGTTTTGACATTTTTTGCTATTACTATACATTGAAACAGTGTAAATCATTTCAAGGAGAATGCGCAGCATTCTCTTAATGCATCGCCGCCGGGCGATGCTATATTACTCCATTATTTCGATAATTTTGTGAAGGCCTGATATCATCAGGGTCCGGCGGATGCGGGTATCGGTATTGATGGTATATACTTTTCCGCCAAAATAGGTGATTTTTTTGTAACGTCCCATGATGATGCCAATACCGGAGCTATCCATAAAACGGGTATCCTCAAAATCAAAAACGATGTTGCCGATTTTTTCACGAAGGATAAAGTCATCGGCGGTTTTGCTGATGTAAGTTGACTTGTGATGATCGATTTCTTCGGGCATTTTTATCATAAGGTAATTGTCGATTACTTTGAAATCATCCATATAAGTCTCCTTTCCAGGGTTTTGTTCTATCGGGTGTCTTCGCGAGTGTGTACATAACGAAAAGAACATAGCTGTTTGCTATGTTCTTCTTTTGTAAGTTTAATACCGCACGTAAGTCAGAAAAAGTATGTCTCTCCGTCTCTGCGGCCTAACTGGTGTAAAATAAAAGTATTTTTTCGGGAAGAAGGCGGCCTAAGGTGACTGCGAGACATCTTTATCCGCCTTACTCACCGCCACTTCATGCACCGGTAATATTAATCTCGACCAGGCGGGCATCGGCGCGGCGGGCTTTGTCGGTGTCAGGGAAAAATTCGATGACTTGTGCATATGCTTCTTTTGCTTTGTCTATTTCGTTATTTTGCTCGTAAGCATTTGCGAGGTTCCACAGGGCTTCACCGTTTTCAGGATCATATTGAAAGGCCCGGAGAAGGTGGGGAATCGCACTGGCAAATTCTTCAATCCGATAGAAACCGTACCCGGTTTCATAGCATAAATCGCCGAGTTCTTTGCCGATAACAGCGATAATACTATCGTAAAGTATCTTGAAAGCCGGGTCCCCATAGGTAAGCTCGTCCAAAGATACGCCATCCATATATGCAGCAATCCGCTCGATTTGGGAAATTTCATCGTCATCGTCTTCGGGCGGCCCCAAAATATATAAAGCTGCTACCTGAAGTAAATTGTCACTGGTTTCGCTGCTAAGCGGGACACTACGGATTTCATTAAGCTCGGCGGTCAAATTTTCATTTTCATCGAGCAATCTTTTTTCCCGCTGCTCCAACGCATTTATTGCTGCGGTTTTTATATCCATTTCTTCGCTGATAATCCGGATTTGATCCGCATGGTTGGATTGGGCTTGCTTAAGCCGCCCCGGAAGGACCAGGCTAACCGCAATTGCAACCCCGATGGCAATTCCGATCCCAATATTAAAGAGGGTCGAAAAAATACGGAAATCTCGTGACCGGCCGGGTTGAATAATCGTTTCATTGCCGCTTTGGTAACGGACAATATCATCGGCGGCTTTATTTTTTCCACTACCCTTGACCATATCTTCCGGCATCATCATCCGGTTGACTTCTTGTAAATATCTAAGGGTAATTGTATTGTTGGCATCTATTTCATTACATTTCAGCAGCTCGTTTTTTGCCAGGTTCCATTCTTCTTCACCGATATAAAGCAAGGCAAGCAATTGATGTGCCCGGACGTATTTCGGATTGTAAGAAAGAACTTTTTTCAACTGAATAATGGCTAAATCGCGGCTGTCCTGATAACAGTAAGCTAACGCCTGATTGTACTTTTTAATCGTTGAGTTAATAGTGTCAAGCCTGGTTTGGTTCGTTTGAATCATCGAGATATAATCATCGGCGATGTTTTTCGCCGGGCGGATATTTTTGCTGATGACCCATTCGCTTAAAGCGGAAACCGCCTCACCTGTTTCAAAATAACAAAGTCCTAAAAGATTTCGCGCTTTGATATTGTTTTTGTTGTACTTAAGGCTTTGTTTCAGCACACTAACAGCACCGGCCAAATCTCTGACCCCGGCTTTCTCAAGTGCTTCATTATATAATCGGTTTGAAGCGGATAAAAGCTTTTTGTAAAGGGCAACATCCGCTCCGCAGCCGGTACAAAAATCATGTTCGGATAAACGTACTCCGCATTGATAACATACCATGACGTTCTCCTTAGTCTCTCGCTTCCCCCTCAAACATGCCGCCTTTTCCTAACAGCTTCAGCAAAATATCGGTCATGTCGGTAAGGTCTTGATTGTATATTGCTTCCTCAGCATCCTCAACTTCGAGACTTGGATGGAATTTTTTTAGTTCTTCTTCAAAATTAATCATCGGTACACCCCTTTAAAAATACTTTAACGAATTAAAAGTGTTTTAATTTCATCATATAAATATAGTGAGCCAGTGATAAATATCAAGTCGCCGGCTTGCTTCTTCTTAAGCAAATAAGCTAAACCGCTTTCGACATTTGTAAAAATCTGCCCCGGCGGAAATAATGCAAGAAAATCTTCCGGCGTAAGCGAGCGGGGGTTATTCAAAGGGCAGGTAATTATTTCTGTAAAAACCCCGTCCTTTTTAAGGCTGGTTATCATCTCCCGGCTCCGCTTTTCCCGGACACCGCCAAATAACAGGAATTTCCGGCCGGTACAAGGGATAGCTTTAACCGAGGTAACGAATGCCGAAATTCCGGCTTCATTGTGGGCACCGTCAATGACAATCCCGGTTTCAATTTCTTCCATCCGCCCCGGCCAGACTGTTTGTCCAAGCCCAAGTTTGATTGAATCTATTGATATCCGTTCATCATTAAAAATCAGAGCCGAATGAATCGCTAAAGATGCATTTTCGATCTGATACAATGCTTTTGTCGTCAGCATAATCCTAACTATTATATCATAACGATATTGATAAGAAAAATCAATGGTTTTTGATGCTATTTTATTAATTTTTATCGCATTACTATTTATTTCCGCAATCGGCGAATCATATTCAGCGGCTCTGTCCCGCAATAAATCTATAACCTCCGCCTCCTGGCCGGATGTCACTAAAGGAGTCCCGGGGCGCATGATTCCGGCTTTTTCGCCCGCAATTTCTTTAAGGGTTGTCCCCAAATATTCCATGTGGTCATAGCTAATGGGGGTGATAATTGTAAGGTCTTTATCCTCGATAACATTCGTCGCATCAAGGCGCCCGCCTAAGCCGGTTTCCAGGATAAGGCACTCAATATCCGTTTTATCGAATATCACCATCGCCATCAGGAACAAAAATTCAAAAAAAGTCGGGTGAAAATCGGTGATTTTTTCTTTTACGGTTAAAAACGCGGCGACAAATTCCTCTTCGGTACAAATGCAGCCGTTTATTTTGATCCGCTCACGCATAGAACTTAAGTGGGGCGAAGTAAATAAACCGGCCGAAATTCCGGAAGCGGAAAAAATTGCTTGCAAGTAAGCACAAACACTGCCTTTTCCATTTGTGCCTGCAACATGAATAATCTTCTTTCCGCGATGGGGGTCACCAAGGCCGGAAAGAAAGCGGCGCAGGTCGGTTAGCGAATGCTTTTCTGTTGTAAAGCGGGGAATTTTCAAAATATATTGTTCACATTCGAGATATGAAAACGTTTCATCGCCATTATGCGAATCATTTAAGGAGAACAAATCCGTGCTTTGCAAGGATTGCAGCGTTCTCGCAGAAATGTCGCTGCCGGGCGGCACTTTTTTACCTGATAATGACATTTCCAACAATTAAGCCACCTTGAATCGTATATTCCATAAACATTGTATTTTTTTCAATCGGCATTTGTAACTGCGATATACATACAACGGTACCGCGGTAGATATTGCCGTCAATCCGGATGCTGGCCCCTTTTCCTCGCAATATCATCCCTTGAATTTCTTTTTGGTCATCAAGTAAAACCGCCAGTTCCTCTTTCAGTGCCTTTTCCTGGGGTAATACCTTTGAGGCAGTAACTTCCAGCATTTTTTGCTGTTTATCACCATAAATTGACGACTTCTTTTTCAAATCGTCCAATTCTTCTTCAATTTCTTCAAGCATATTGCGGACTTGGACTTCCCGTTTCTTTAAGGAAATCCCTTTTTCAATCACTTCCGCTTCACAACCGACATGAACTACCGTCCGCGTTTCAACATCATTGCCGATTGATGTTGTCGAAACCCCAAGTAAAGCATGGGTATAACCGCCAATTAACATTCCGCGTTTTCCGGAAAGGATAACCTTTCCGTCGGTATTAATCCGTGAGTTCATAATACTGTCAGCAAATATATCACCGCCGGCAGTTATAATTGTTTGTTCAATAAATTTGGCAAAAATTTGGCCGCGGGCAGAAACCCGGCCTTTTTGCTGACCCTGGATACCACGCTGAAGAATGATATCACCACCGGCAAATAAAGAGGCGGCTTCGACTGAACCTCGTACTTCGATATTGCGGCCGGCACGGATGGTCACACCGGTTTCGACATTGCCATTAATAATCACATCACCGAAAAACTCAATTTTGCCAATCGTTAAATCCACATCGCCATAAACCTCATGGACATTCTGGATATCAATTTTTCCATCCTGGATTTGAATCTTTCCTTCACGTTCGGCAAAATACAAATCATCGCGGCGGCTGATATGGGTCCCCCGGAGCGGCAGCAATTCTTTGGCTATTGTCGCTTTGATGGGGTTCCCCTGCACATCAGAGCCATCGGTACCCTGAACCGCCGGATGATAGGTTGCCAATTTGTCCCCAACCCGGACATTGATCAGTTTATTAACCGATGCGTAATCAACAGTCCCATCATCTTTTACCTCAGGTGCTTTTCTCTGGGGGGCAAAATGAAGTTCATAATACCCTTCGATACCGTTCTTCGGCTCTTCGCCATTTGCGATAATGACTTCACGCTGATAAATACCCTTTTTACACATCGCACTCAAATTTGATGTATGATAACCAAATACAATACCGTGACTAATCAAAAATTCTTCAACTTCTTCGATTGTGTATGGCTTTTCATCCGGTTTTACCGGCATCAAAAATAACCATGCCTTCATATTGTCCGATTCAATGCGAACATAAGATTGATTCGTCGCAAGGCGGGATAATAAATCTCCGGCATCATTATTTTGAGTAATGTCAACTTCTGTCCATTGCACCATTTATAGTACCCTTACATCAAATATGGGTTAAATATGTACTATTTATACTATTAATATATTACCTCAAATCAACCAGTTGTTGCAAGCGTATCTTAACCTGTTCTTTCATTTGGATAAATTTCTCTTGCTTTTCGCGCTCCGCTGCGATTTTTTCCGCCGGGGCTTTTTCCATAAAGCGAGGGTTTTTAAGCATCGTTTCGACACGATTTATTTCATCATCAAGCCGTTTTGCTTCTTTATTAAGCCGCTCTATTTCGTTGTCAATATTGACAAGTTCGGTTAGTGCAATATAAATAACCGCACCGGATGTCACCTGTGAAACAGCATCGGCAGGAATCCCTTCTTTATCCGCTTGAATATTTACTTTTCCGGCCCTTGCCAGGGCAGCAAAAAATTCTAAACCACGGATAAACGTCTCCGCATTTTCCGTTTTTTCGCAAACAACATAAATTTCCAGCGGTTTTCCCGGCGGTACCTGCATTTCGGCCCGGATATTACGAATGCCGCGAACTGCTTCTTTTATAATTTCAACTTCTTTTTCTTCTTTGGCAAAATCAAAGTCTTGATTATATTCCGGCCACTTGGAAATCATAATTGATTCTTCGTCCAAGTTTAGCGCACTTTCGCATGTTGCACTATTTAAACTCAAGAAAATTTCCTCGGTAATAAAAGGCATAAAAGGATGTAAAAGCTTTAAAGCCGTGGTAAAAACATGAATCAGGGTAAAACGGGCACCGGGGCGGAAGTTTTCGCCGCCGGGTTTCACCATTTCAATATACCAGTCACAGTATTCGTCCCAGACAAAGTCATATATTTTTTGAACAGCAATACCCAAATCAAAGTTTTCCAGGTGGTCGGTTACTTCCTTAACTAACTGGTTCATTTTGTGCAAAATCCACTTATCAACGGGTTCGAGAGGTGCGTTGATTGGTTCGGTGGCGGTTTGGCCGGCTGATGCGTTGACTGATTCAGTCAATTTGCCGTCTGTCCCGGCTTCGTTTTCCAATTTCATCAATATAAACCGGGCCGCATTCCAAATTTTGTTGGCAAAATTACGGCTTGCTTCCACTTTTTCAATGTGAAAGCGCATATCATGGTCGGGTGAGCTGCCAGACAACAGGGCAAAACGGAGGGCATCAGCCCCGTATTGCTCAATGATTTCCAGCGGGTCAATCCCGTTCCCTGATGACTTGCTCATTTTCTTACCTTGGGAATCGCGAATTAAACCATGAAGGAAGACGGTATTAAAAGGTTTTTCGCCCATATGGGCATAACCGGAAAATATCATCCGGATAACCCAGAAGAAAATAATATCGTAACTTGTAACTAAAACATTAGTTGGGTAAAAATATTTAAGGTCGTCCGTTTTTTCCGGCCAGCCAAGGGTGGAAAACGGCCATAATGCTGAAGAAAACCAGGTATCAAGGGTATCGGGGTCTTGTTCTATTTTCTCACTTTGACATTTCGGGCAGCTTCTTACAGCGGTTTTGCTGATAGTGATTTCCCCGCAATCTAAACAATAATAAGCCGGAATCCGGTGCCCCCACCACAGTTGACGGCTGATACACCAATCACGTATATTGTCGGTCCAGTTATAGTAAAGTTTGTCCATCCGTTCGGGTATGAGCCTGATTTCCCCGGTTTTTACCGCATTTATAGCCGGTTTGATTAATTTATCCATCCGGACAAACCATTGTGATTTGACCATCGGCTCGATGATTGTATCACAACGGTCATGGGTGCCGACATTGTGAGTATAATCCTCAACTTTTACTAATAAACCCCGTTCATCAAAATCTTTGACGATTGCTTTGCGGGCAGCCTCACGGGTCATTCCGGCAAAAGGGCCGCCGTTTTCATTAATCGTCGCATCATCATTAAGGACATTAATTTCCGGAAGATTATTACGTTTTGCTACTTCAAAATCGTTGGGGTCATGGGCGGGGGTGATTTTTACCACCCCGGTGCCGAACTCTATGTCTACGTAATCATCAGCGACAACGGGAATAGCCCGGCCAAGCAGCGGAATCAAAACTTTCCGGCCAACAAGATGACGGTAACGGTCATCATTTGGATTAACCGCGACAGCCGTATCACCAAGGATTGTTTCCGGCCGGCTGGTAACGAAAGTCAGGAATGTTTCAGAACTGACAGTTCCGTCATTTTCTATTAACGGATATTTCATATGCCATAAATGGGCATTTTTTTCCTCATGTTCAACTTCGGCATCAGATATTGAAGTATTACAAACCGGGCACCAGTTAATCATCCGGTTACCCTTGTATATTAAACCTTCTTCATACATTTTGCAAAAGACATTAATTACGGCTTTATTACAGCCATCATCCATAGTAAAACGTTCGCGTTCCCAATCACAGGAAGAACCTAATTTTTTCAACTGGTTAACAATCTGTCCGCCGTATTCTTCTTTCCATTTCCAAGCCCGCTCAAGGAATTTTTCCCGGCCCAGCTCTTCTTTACTTGTCCCCTCTCCGGCTAATTTTTCCATTATCTTCAGCTCGGTTGCGATACTTGCATGGTCGGTGCCGGGCTGCCACAGGGCATTAAAACCCTGCATTCGTTTGAAACGGATCAAGATATCTTGAATAGTATTGTCAAGGGCATGTCCCATGTGGAGCTGGCCGGTGATGTTGGGCGGGGGAATCACAATTGTATAAGGGATGCGGGTATGGTCAACTTCCGCATGGAAGTAGTTTTTTTCAACCCATTTTTGATATAGCTTGTCTTCCATTTCTTTGGGGTTATAGGTTTTTTGCATAGGTGGGACTCCTTATATTTATATATCCGCGTGGACAATCTATATATTCTCACTGCAACGCGCTTTTGCTCCGAGAAAAACGTTACGTTACATAAATCTGCAAAAAACGCAGGCTAAGTAACAACGTTTTTCCAGGGTTGCATTTGAGAACATATAATTGTCCTCACGATAGATTTTATGGTATCTTCCTGAAACGGTTTAAACCGCCAATAATAATTCGTAAACTACGCTTTGTGCTTTCGAAAACGCCGGCCTGGTAAAGGTTAATGATAATAATGCCAACCGGAAGGGCAATAATCATCCCGAAAATCCCGGCAAGCCGAAAACCTAAGTAAAGCAAAAAGAGGGTCGGAATCGGGGGTACGCCAATGGTATCACCCATGATTTTGGGCTGGATAATTTGACGGATTATCTGACTGCCGATTTGAATTATTAATAAGCCGGCAAAGCTAAAATAGTCACCGTTAAATAGTTTAACAATTGCCCAGGGGATTAGGACAAGGCCGGTCCCGATAATGGGTAAAAAATCTAAGAAAGCAATCCCTACCGCAATCAGGAGGGCATACTCAACTTTTAAAATCAAAAATCCGATTGCGATAATAGGATAAATCCAGACTTCAATCTTTAACTGGGCAATAATGTAACCGCCGACTGATTGTTTAATACTATCCTTTATCACTACAAACTTCGATGAGATGGTACGCGGGACATATTTACCCATATTAGCAAAATAATCACGTTCAGCGATAAAAAAGTACGATGAGAGCAGACACATGACAACATTTACTATAATTAACGGCAAATTCGAGGCAAAACGTCCGACTGCTTCAAAAGTCGGGACACTGACAGCAGTCACCATATCAGCAAAATAGTTGCCTAGGTTGGCCGGTATATTCAGAATCGTAATACGTACTTCATCAGGAAGCTGGTTAATCACCAAAGCAAATTTGTCGCCCATTGCCGCAACTTCATTTTGGATTCCAACCCACATCAGCGGCCATTCACCGAGAAAATCAATGATGTAGTTGAATATCCAAACCCCAATTAGGTAGGTTAAGGCTAAAATCAAGGCTATAACCAGAATAATAACTATCGCGCTGCTGAATTTGCGGCGGACTTTTAGTTTTCGTTCAAGAAAACGGATAATCGGGCTTGCTACCCAAGCGATAATTGCACCAATAACAAAGGGCATAAAGTAGATAAACAAGCGGGGAAGGAGAAACATTATTGCCAGGGTTACGATGCCGAAAACGATTAAATTAAGGATAGCTTTTACATAAATTTCAAGGGTTTTCCAGATTTGGGACATGGGTTGCTCCTTTCCGTTGCTATTACTAAATATCTATGAGCAAGTCAGTCAATAAACACTCTTCGTTGCTACTACTAAAGTGTATATAAGCAAGTCGGACAATAAACTTTCTTCATTGCTATTACTAAATATTTATGAGCAAGTCAGTCAATAAACACTCTTCGTTGCTACTACTAAAGTGTATATAAGCAAGTCGGACAATAAACTTTCTCCGCCGCTATGGTCTAATTGGTTCTAATGAACTCTTTCTCTCGGGAAGAAGGCGACCTAAGGCGGCTGCGAAATGTTTTTGCCCTCCTTGCGTTCTCATTCGCGACAAAGCTAACTATCAACATCTATATAACTTCCCAGTATCTCGTAGATTTCCTCGCGGCCTTGTTTGGTATGGGCGGAGTAAGGGATGATGGGGATTTCCCGTTCAAGGTTTAAGGCGGTGCGGATGATATTAAGGTGTTTGCTTATTTGGCTTCGTTTTACTTTATCCGCTTTTGTGGCAATAATAATTGGGGGGTTGCCGCTTAAAGTTATCCATTCACACATCTGTATATCATTTTCTGATGGTTTATGGCGGATATCTACTAATAAGAAGACGGCGTTTAGTTTCTGCGAATTATTAAGGTAGTTATCGACCATTTTGCCCCATTTAGCTTTGGTTTCAACATTTGCTTTTGTATATCCGTAGCCGGGCAGGTCAACGAAATATAGTTGGTCATTAATATTATAATAATTGATGGTCTGGGTTTTACCGGGGCTTGCACTGGTCCGGGCTAAGGATTTGCGGTTCATCAAGCCGTTAATCAGGGTGGATTTGCCAACGTTACTCTTTCCCGCAAAAGCAAATTCTACAAGTTCATTATCCGGTAGTTTGCTGGTAATGCCGCAAACCGTTTCAAGGGCGGCGGTTTTAATTATCATGATAACCTCTATTTCTGCAAATATCCTGCAAACTTTGGCCATAGGCCAAATTTGCCGTATGAAGTTTTAGTTCATCTTTGGTTTCGGGCCAATGCCCGACACCTTAGATAAACTCTTCATACTTCTGCCAGCGCATATTTTAACACCTCTTCCATCGCTTCAACATATTTGATATCTAAACCTTCTTTAATCTCGTCGTCGATTTCGCGGATGTCTTTTTTATTTTCTAATGGTACCAGCACAGTCAATATATCGGCCATCTTCGCGGCCAAAAGTTTTTCCTTAAGCCCGCCAATTGGCAGGACACGGCCTCTTAGAGTGACTTCACCGGTCATTGCTACATCAGACCGGACCGGGATCAAGGTGACCGCCGAAAGCAGAGCGCAAGCCATAGTGATGCCGGCCGAAGGGCCGTCTTTGGGGACTGCCCCTTCCGGAATATGAATATGGAAGTCATGCTTTTGAAATAATTCATCAGACAGTTTGTAACGCCCGGAAACTGAACGGACATAACTTAAGGCCGCCCGGGCTGATTCTTTCATGATATCACCCATCTGACCGGTTAAGTCAACTTCGCCTTTACCGGGCATAACGTTGACCTCAATTTCCAAGGTATCACCGCCGACACTAGTCCAGGCAAGGCCCCTTACCACCCCAACTTCATTTAGGTCGCGGGCTTTTTCCTGGGTATACTTTGGTTTTTTTAGATATTCTTCAAGTTTTTCACAAGATATAATTATGCAATTGTGATGTGATTCGCTACACTTATCTTTAGAGCTTTGCTCTATCGCTGTCACGTCAGGTGAACACAAATGACTGCTTTGCAGTCGCTTGTTTTCCTGCTGGCGTGCCATAATTTCGCGGGCAGCTTTCCGGCAAATCTGGCGGATTTTCCGCTCCAACTCACGAACGCCCGCTTCTTTAGTATAACCCGAGATGATTTTCTTAAGCGCTTCATCCTCAATCGATAACATAACAGGTGTTATTCCATTTTTGGCAAACTGCTTTTTAAGTAAATGTTCTTTGGCGATATGATATTTTTCATTTGCGGTATAGCTATTTACTTCGATGATTTCCATCCGGTCAAGAAGCGGCCGGGGAATAGTTGTGGTGGTATTGGCGGTGCAAATAAACATCACCGGGGCAAGGTTGATGGGAATCTCAATATAATGGTCACGGAAACGGATATTTTGCTCACTGTCAAGCACTTCTAAAAGAGCCGAAAAAGTATCACCCTTATAATCATTGCTGACTTTGTCTATTTCATCGAGCAGCAGCAGGGGATTCGCAACACCGGCTTGCTTAAGGCCGGCCGCAATCCGGCCGGGCATTGCCCCGACATAGGTCTTACGGTGGCCGCGGATTTCCGCCTCATCACGGACACCACCAAGAGAAATCCGGACATATTTGCGGCCAAGGGCTTCCGCGATACTTCTTGCAATTGAAGTTTTGCCGGTCCCGGGGGGGCCAACCAGGCAGATAACCGGACTTTCAGCATTGCCGCTTTGAGCCGAAAGGAGCCGGACGGCCAGAAATTCCAAAATCCGCTCTTTAACTTGTTTTAGGCCATAATGGTCGCGGTTCAAAACTTCTTCGGCATTAGCCAAATCAATACTGTCAAGCGAAACTTTATTCCATGGCAGCTCCAAAATTGTTTCGATATAAGCCCGTTCAACCGCGCTTTCCGAGCTTGAAGCGTTAAGGCTTTTGAAGCGCTTGATTTCTTTTTTCAGCTTGTCCTTTACTTCCTGGTCAGCATCAAGTTCTTCCATCGCTTTAGTAAACTGGTCCGCTTCAGAGAATGAATCATTGTCACCAAGTTCTTCACGAATGACGTGCATTTGCTCACGCAATAGATAATCACGTTGATTTTTATCAACTTTAGCTTTGATTTTTGTCGCAAGCTCACCCTTAACTTGCAGGACTTCAATCTCATTAATCAAAATATCGGAAAATATTTCATAACGCTCTCTTATGCGAATTGCTTCGAGAAGCTTTTGTTTGTTTTCATTGCCAATCGGTATATTCATTCCGGTGCGGTCAATATATTCGCCAAGCCGGTTGATATGATTATAGCGGTCAATGGTATTGCCCCCGCCGAAACGGGGGGTAAAAGAACCGTACTGTTCCAATAGTTCACGGGTATGGCGCAGCATCGCTTCTTCAGTTATTTCATCAATATCTTTTATATCTTCAATTTTTTGAATTTCAGCAGAAAGATAGTCCGGGTTCCCTTCATCAACCGCCATAAGAAAGGCACGGTTAATCCCTTCGACCAAAATCCTAATTACTTTACCCGGCAATTTCGTTACCTGCCTGATAATCGCAATTGTCCCGATATTATTCAACATCGCAAATCCGGGGTATGCTGATTCGTCATCTTTTTGGACAACAAGAAAAATGCGCTGTTCTAAGGTCATAGCCTTTTCGATTGCCAGCACGGATTTAGGCCGGTTGATATCAAAGTGAATGATAGTCCCGGGCAGGACAGTTATCCCTTTAAGGGCAACCGCCGGCATCATTTGTTCTTTTATTTTGTTAAACATTGGTATTCCTTCACAGGGCAGGCAAAAACAACTCGCAGCCACCTTAGGCCGCCTTCTTCCCGAGCTGAAACTTGTATCTTACATTCAATTAGGCCGTAGAGGCGGAGAGTTTTTTGCCTGACTAGTGCTGCAAATCATAATTTAAGCCGAGGTATAAGTCTTTGCTATTTTTTCCCGGTGGATAATCAACGGTTCACTAGTGCCGTCGATGGCGCCTTTTGTGATAACACATTCGGAAATCGTATCGTCAGAAGGAATCCGGTACATTGCATCCATAAGTACTTTTTCCATAATCGAGCGGAGCCCCCTTGCGCCGGTTTTCCGCTCAGCGGCTTTTTCGGCAATCGCAAGAATCGCATCATTCTCAAAGCTCAATTTTACTTCATCCAAATCAAAAAGCTTCTTGTATTGCTTAATTAAAGCGTTTTTTGGCTCCTTAAGAATCCGGACAAGGGCTTCTTCGTCAAGGCCATGAAGGCCGACATTAATCGGCATCCGGCCGACAAACTCCGGTATCAAGCCAAATTTGACCAAATCCTGCGGAGTGACATCGCTTAATAAATCGCCTAATTCCATACTGCTTTTGGTAGCAACCGTTGCATTAAAACCGATTGAGTTTTTGTTAAGGCGTTTTTCAATGATTTTTTCCAACCCGTCAAATGCCCCGCCGCAAATAAAGAGAATATTGGTTGTATCAATTTGAATTAATTCCTGGTGGGGGTGCTTCCGGCCGCCCTGGGGAGGCACGCTGGCAACGGTCCCTTCGATAATTTTAAGCAGGGCCTGCTGCACACCTTCACCGGAAACATCGCGGGTAATCGATACATTTTCGCTTTTTTTGGTTATTTTGTCAATTTCATCAATATAAATAATCCCAAGGCAGGTATTTTCAACATCATAATCCGCATTTTGCACCAGTTTCAGCAAAATGTTTTCCACGTCCTCACCGACATATCCGGCTTCGGTTAATGTCGTCGCATCGGCAATCGCAAAAGGGACATTAATAATCTTCGCTAATGTTTGCGCAAGATAGGTCTTACCTGACCCGGTCGGGCCGATTAAAATGATATTGCTTTTTTGCAATTCAATATCATCTTCATCCGCCGGAGCCAAAATTCGTTTATAGTGATTATAAACTGCAACCGAAAGAACTTTTTTTGCCTCTTCCTGGCCAATCACGTACTCATCAAGAAAACCCTTGATTTCCATCGGGGTCAAGAGATTGATATTCAGCTCGGTGCTTTCAGGCGCCACGGCCTCTTCGCATTCTTCTTCAACAATATCCGAGCATATTTCCACACACTCATCGCAAATAAATACTCCGGCCGGCCCGGATATCATTTTCCGCACCTGCTCACCGCTTTTATTGCAAAATGAGCATCTGACGTTTTCGTTATTTTTCATATTAACCTTCCTTGCGGCTTACTACAATTTTGTCAATTAAGCCATATTCAAGCGCTTCTTCTGCCGTTTTCCAATTATCACGGTCGGTATCAGCGGCAATAACTGCAACGTCTTTGCCGGTTCGTTCCGCAAGAATACGATTGATTTTTTCTTTTGTTTTCAAGATATGACGCGCAGCAATTTCAATTTCGGTCGCCTGGCCGCGGGCGCCGCCCAGCGGCTGATGAATCATAATTTCGGCGTTAGGCAGGGCCATCCGTTTGCCTTTGGTACCGCCGGCAAGTAAAAACGCGCCCATACTTGCTGCCATTCCGGTACAGATAGTCGAAACATCACATTTAATGAAATTCATTGTATCAAAAATCGCCATTCCGGCCGTAACCGAACCACCGGGGCTATTGATATAAAATTCAATATCTTTTTCCGGGTCGTCAGCTTCAAGAAAAAGCATTTGCGCCACGATTAAACTAGCGGTAACATCATTAACGTCTTCACCAAGGAAAACAATTCTTTCTTTAAGTAAACGGGAGAAAATATCATAAGAACGTTCTCCGCGGCTGGTTTGTTCTACTACGATAGGGACTAAACTCATTCTATTAAACCTATACCTTTCTAAGTCTGCAAACTTTGAGCCGAAAGGCGCAAATTTGCCGCGTGAAGTCTAGTTTTTCTTTGGTGTCGGACCTCTGTCCGATGCCTTAGATAAACTCTTCACGCTTTCGCACTTGCAACTACAAAATCAACAGCTTTCTTTACGGCAATGTCTTTCATTATCTGTACTTTGCCGTTTTCACTCATCATTTCTTTAACTTTATCTACTTCCATGCGGTAATTTTCCGCCATTTTCGTGATTTCTTCTTCAAAATCTTCTTCGGTTGCTTCAATATTTTCTGCAGCAACAACCGCTTCTAAAACAAGGCGGGTCCGGATTCTTTTTTCCGCCTGCGGTGCCATCTGGTCGGCCATTGTCTGAACAGTCAACCCGGTATACTGAAGATATTGTTCCATATCTAAACCTTGCATCCGGATATTTTGGGCAAATTCATCAACGATTTGACGTTTCTGGGTCTCAAGCATCGGCGCAGGGATTTCGATATCACTGTCGTTGATAATTGCTTCAATTACAGCATCTTCTTTGGCTTCAAGGGCAGCCTTTTCTTTATCCTTCATAAGTTTTGCCTTGACATCATCTTTGTATTCAGTCAAAGTCTCAAACTCGGACACTTCTGCGGCAAACTCATCATCAAGCTCGGGTAACTCTTTTTCTTTTATTTCTTTGATTGTACATTTAAATACCGCATCTTTTCCGGCAAGCTCTACCGCATTATAATCTTCCGGGAAAGTAACGTTTACCGCCAACTCTTTACCAATTTCGGCACCGATTAATTGGTCTTCAAAACCGGGGATAAAAGAGCCGGAACCAATCGTCAAGGCATAATCGTCACCTTTTCCGCCGGGAAAAGGGACATCGTCAACAAAACCTTCAAAATCAAGAATCGTCATATCGCCGTCTTTAACCGCGCGGTTTTCTACAACGATGTTGCGGGCATTCCGTTCTCTTTCTTTATCAATTGCAGCGGTAATTTCTTCATCAGTAACTTTATTATCTGATTTAGCTACTTTGACACCTTTATACTTGCCAAGTTTTATTTCCGGCTTCAAAGCAACTTCGGCGGTAAAAACAAAGGGTTCGCCGGCTTCAATCCGAACTACTTCAATCTTCGGTGAAGAAACAACCTCTTCGGTGCATTCATCAAGGGCTTTTTCATATGCGCCGGGAATCAGTTCATTGGCGGCATCATCATAAAAAATCTCTTTACCATACATTTTTTCTATCATCGGGCGCGGGACTTTGCCTTTACGAAAGCCGGGAATACTGATTTTTCCCTTATTTTTCTGATAAGCTTTTTCAATTGCTTTTTCCAGCTCACTTGCCGGAACTTCGATGGTCAGTTTCGCCATGCTTTTTTCTAATTTTTCTACTTGTAAATTCATTCTCTTATTCCTGTTCCTTCCAACGTTCTTCGCACACTAAACAAATTGCCGCGTATTGCAATCAATTAATGATTATATCATAATGATGAGGTAAATACTAGTAAAAATTTTCGATACCAGGGTCAAAAGGTCATGTATTTCATGCTAGCATGATAATACATGACTTTGAGACCCGCAAAAAATGAGAAAGAAGCCCGATTAGGGCGGATTTCGAATTTTTTAGAGTTGCGAAAGCGCTAAACGCTAAGCAACTCGTAGGTATCTAATATATAAATAAAGTGAAAGGGATACCTTCCGGTATCCCTTTCACTTTATTTCATCTGATCTGATTGTTGCTTAATCATTCTCCGAACCATTTCACCGCCGATTTTTCCTGCTTGTCTGGCTGTCAAATCGCCGCCGGCTTTCAGATTTACACCAAGTTCAGAAGCAACTTCCGTTTTGAAACGTTCCATTGCTGATTTTGACTGAGAAACACGTGACTTGGCCGATGATGTCCCCGACTTAGCTGATGACTTTGTCGATGACTTGGCCGAAGGAGTGCTTGACTTACTTGTCGCCTTGCTGCCGGTTTTGCTGGTAGCTTTGGTTTTTGTAGTTTTACTCGTTGCCACTTTATTTTACCTCCGTAATTTTTCATTATACATTTTCCATTTGGGCAAAATGCCCGCTAGATAAGCCATTGGCTATCTAATGAATAGTATGAAACGGAGAGGTGAAAAATATGATGGAAAGTTATTCCATCATTACTAATCACAGCTAACGTTGTTCATAGCAACGTATAAATAGTTTATTTTACTTGCTATAAACGATAGTTGCCGCAATTTTATCCGCAGCATCAAATCCTTTAAAATAAGCCACAATCGCAAGGGCAAAATCAACCGAACAACCCATCGCCCGGCCGGTAATTAAGTTTCCGTCCCAAACTGCCGGTTCTGTCACCAGTGTTGCTCCGGCGAGTTCAGCTTCATGGCCGGGATAAACACAAGCAATGCTTCCTGACAAAATGCCGCGCCGGCCAAGGATGCCGGGAGCACCGCAGATAGCGGCAATCGGTTTCTTTTGCTTATGGAAAAGTAAAACCTGTTCCATTAATTCTTCACAGGCTTCAAGATTTTCATAACCGGGATATCCGCCGGGTAAAACAATCATATCAATGGTACCAAAATCAAGATCAGCGATAAGTGCTTCTGTTTGAATTGCGATTCCCCGGGCGCCTTTTACCAGAAGTTCACCGCTTACCGAAACCATCAATGCTTCAATTTCTGCACGCCGTAATATATTAACGGTGGTAATTGCTTCAACCTCTTCAAAACCGGCGGCAAAAAATACTGCAACTTTACTCATAATCTGCTCCTTTCCGTTTATGGACGTTATTGATAATTTGGGTTATAATTGTTAGTATATCATATTGTAGGAGCTGATACGATGGATAATATGGAAATCGAAAAAAAGTTTAAAGTAAAAACCATACCGGATAACCTATCACAATATGAATGCAAGATTATTGAGCAGGCATATTTGAATACCGACCCGGTCATACGTGTCAGAAAAGAAAATGAGGAGCATTTTCTGACTTACAAGAAAAAAGGCTTACTAATCCGTGAAGAATACAATCTCCCGCTTGATGAATCATCCTATTTTCATATGAAATCTAAAGCTGACGGCAATGTCATTTCTAAGAAAAGATATCTCATCCCGTTGGATATCTCCGACTCATCCGGTCAACCGCCCAGCGATTCGTCAACAAACAATGAATCTCCACTTGTCGCCGAACTTGATATTTTTGACCCGCCCTTTGCCCCCCTAATCATTGCCGAAGTCGAATTTCCCGATTTAGAAACCGCAAACAGCTTCATACCCCCGGATTGGTTTGGCGAAGAAATTACAATGGATATGAAGTATCGTAATTCGAATTTGAGTGTGATGAATTTAAGTGATATTAATTTGTCCATTAACAGGCGCAACAAATAAATTTTTACGATTTCGCATAATATTTATATAATAATGACCCGATATAATTAGTAGAAAACCATACTTTTAGGATTACGGGGCAAAACATGAAAATTCAAAATAACCCGACTATTTATCCCGGCGATAGCAATCGGGCCGGAGAAAGCCAGAAAATAAACGACAGCAAAAATGGAGACGGAAAGTCTGTTTTTGCCGGTGACCTTAATTTACCCGCGGACAAAGTTTCAGAGAAGCAAAAACAAGCACATGAACAAGCATTAAAGCTTATCATGAATGCTTTTGCTATTGATAAAGAAATTGATAATGGCTTGGCAGATCGCAAGCAACGGGTGAAAGATATCGAAGCAAGCATAATTGAAGCTAAAAATGAACTAACCATTGTTAATGAGGAAAGAGAGAGCCTAAAAAAAATCTATGGTTTAGATGATGAGAATACCCAAGAAAATTTAAAAATATTGGAACGATATCAAAAAGACCCTAATCGCGAAAATTTTACAAAAGATGAATTGGAACGTCTTGATTATATATTTGAGGACGGGCGTTTACTTGAATATCAAGAACGGATTAGAAAGTTAGATGAAAGACAGCAATCTTCGTTAGATATCAAGCAACTTGAAAGCAAAATCAAGATGGAAAATGCAATCATCACAGCAACTAAACTGGCGCGGAACCAGCTTCGCCATATGCTTGATGCCACCGAAAGCGCTGAAGATATCTTGAAAGCAGCAAGCGGCGAAATAATCGGAATGATTTCCAAAGATAGCATAACTCATATTAAGGATGAATCTGAAAAACAAGAAAAGCAGGCCGGTGAAGTAGCCGAAAAACAGAAAAAGCAACGGGAATTTATTGAAAAAATAAAAGAAAGCAAAGAAGATAACTCGTATTATATCAGTGAAATAACCCAAAATATACTTACATTAGATAAAGATATCAACATTCAAGCAGAAGCCAAAAAAATAATCAGCAAATTGAATTTAATTGAGGATGATATAAAGGGGACGGTGGTAAATCAGGTCAGTTAAATTCTTCACACCAACTCCCGTCTGTCTGCATTAACAGGCAGACAAATCAGGATTATGAAAGATTCATATCTCAAACCGCTCTTTGCCCACCCCGCAAATCGGGCATTTGAAATCATCAGGCATCTCACCCTCATGGACATATGCGCAAACCTTGCATATATATTTCACTTGTGCCGTTTTTACTTCGGTTTCCGGCGACAGATAAGTCGGGGCATTTTTCGGGCTTTTTCCTTTAACAACTTTATGATAATAAGCATATGTCATCGCTTCGCCGCCCTTACTAACCTCCGCATCAATTACTTCACCGAGGAAAACCGTGTGGGTCGCTGTTTCCATCTTGTTAACCACTTTGCAGATGATATAACCGCAGGTATCGGTCAAAACCGGCAACCCGCCGACTGTTTCATATTCGATACCGGCGAACTTGTCCGTATCTTTCCCCGATTGAAAACCAAACCGTCCAATCAAAGCAGAATCAGATTCTTCATTTAAAATAGAAATCGCAAATTTCCCATTCGAATCAATTAACCCATTAGTATAATTATTGTGATTGATACTAATTGCAATCGTTGCCGGTTCGGAAGTGATTTGCATTGCACTGTTCGCCGCGCAGCCGGTGGGGCGGTTGCCGTCCCAGGTGCTGATTACATAAACGCCATAAGATAAATGCCTAAAAGTATTCGGGTTCATAATCTCCTCCTTATTTCATCAACTCTGCAAGGATTTCCGGATCATCCTCAATCACCGTAATATTCAAAGTTTTCGACAAATCAATTACTTCGCCGGGAGTATGTCTTCCGTCTTTTTTCTCAATTAAACGGATAATCGGACGGAAAGGCACGCCAATATTTTGCTCTTTAACTATTGCAAGTTTACCATTTGAAAGCTTAAGCATCGCACCGTTGGGATAAATTGCGATACACTGGAAAAAGTTCGCGCACAAATCAGCATCCAACTCACTAACCGCCGCTTTAATCAGAATGTCGGCGGCCTTACTTGGCGTAAAACCTTTCCGGTAACAACGGTCAACTGTTAATGCTTCATATACATCAACGATAGCAGCGATTCTTACTGAAGTACTAATTTCACATCCCTGAACATGGCTGTAACCGGAGCCGTCAAGCCGCTCATGGTGCTCTAATGCCACCCGCCTTGATACTTCAGTTAACAACGGGTCTTTCTTAAGTATTTCGTAACCTAAAGATGTGTGCTGCTTAATATGTTCAAATTCCTCACGGGTAAGGGCTGAACTTTTATACAGAATTTCTTGATCCAACATCATTTTTCCAATATCATGCAATAACAGGCCTTGGGCAAGATCGCGCTGCGATACCGCACTAATACCCATCCGGTTAGCAAGAACCAATCCATATACCGTGGTATTTACGGAGTGCAGGAGGGTTTCATCTTTCGAACTTCCTATATCTTGAAGGCTGACGATGATATTAGGCTGACTCATAATCTCATCCATCATTTTACTGACAACATCATTGACCTTCGACATTTCAATCCGGTTGTTTGCCAGAAGATGGTTAAAAGTATCAGATAAAGCCTCTTTGCATTGTTGTCTGGTTTCTTCGGATATAGCATCATGAACATCAATATCATCACTTAAACTGTCGTCGACATAAATACTGCCAATATCAAGTTCCTTCAATTTGTTAGTATATCTTTGCAGGTTTGCAGTACCCTGCCTTAATAACAAGAAGTTTTCATGATAAATGGATTTTCCTAATTTCATTTCCGGGGTAATCAGATTAAGGGGTACTTTTCTCATTTAAGCCTCATCGTAAAACACATCACATGATATAATAATATTATCAATATTTTACTTAAATGTCAAAGTAAACTTTAATTTGACCGTTAAGCTTGGCTTTATTTTACATTTAACTTTTATTTTACTTTCATTACCCGCATTGCATTTAGAATTGCAAGAAAAGCAACTCCAACATCAGCAAATACTGCCGCCCACATTGTCGCATATCCTAAGGCGGCAAGAAGCAAAACGGCCGCTTTTACGACTAATGAAAAGATAATATTTTCTCTTACGATTTTTACGGTGCGCTTTGAAATTTGTATCGCCGTAAAAATCTGTGACGGTTTGTCATTCATGATAACAACATCAGCGGCTTCAATTGCGGCATCAGAACCAAGCCCACCCATCGCAATGCCGATATCAGCCCGGCTAAGAACCGGCGCATCATTGATTCCATCACCAACAAAAGCTAATTTACCCCGTGAACCGGGTTTTTCTGCCGCAAGAAGCGCTTCCACTTTTTCGACTTTTGCCGCCGGTAAAAGTTCACTATAATATTCATCAATCCCCAGCTTTGCCGCAACATACAGGGCAACCGAATTATTGTCACCGGTCAGCATTATCGTTTTTATTCCGGCGGCTTTTAATAACCCGACCGCTTGCGCGGCATCTTCTTTTATTTCATCAGCAATAAGTATGTTCCCAAGATATTGGTTTTCATATGCAATATGAACGATAGTTCCGGCTGGTTGCGATTGGTATCCAGGTGATTTTTGTCCGACCGGGTCGGTCAAAACGTTAAAATCAACCCCTATGCCAGCATCAAGCCCCGCCAGTTTCATCATTTTTTCATTACCAACATAGATTTTACGTTTATCTAAAACCGCTTTAACGCCAAGGCCGGCGATTTCTTCGATATTTGTCAGCCGGGATTTGTCAATTTCTTTGTCATAGGCGGATAAAATTGATTTTGCAATCGGATGTAAGGAAAAACTCTCGGAATAAGCAGCAATTTCCAAAAGTTCTTCCGCATTAACCGGGAACACCGGGTTAACATGACATACTTTGAAGTTACCCTTTGTTAATGTTCCGGTTTTATCCATTACAACCGTGTCAACATAACGAAGAGCTTCCAAATAGTTGCTTCCTTTGATAAGAATACCGGCTCGGCTCGCCCCGCCAATTCCACCGAAAAAGCCTAGGGGAATGCTGATGACCAAAGCACAAGGGCAGGAAATCACCAGGAAAGTCAAAGCCCGGTAAAGCCAAGTCTGGAAATCATCTCCGGTGATAAGCGGAGGAAGCAGGGCAAGCAAAATCGCTGCCCCAACAACTAATGGGGTATATATACGGGCAAATTTGGTGATGAAATTTTCGGCTGTTGCTTTACGACTCCCGGCATTTTCGACTAATTCCAAAATTTTCGCTACTGTAGACTCGCTATATTCTTTTTCCGTTTTAACTTCAAGTACACCGGTTAAATTAATACAACCGCTGATTACCTGCGTACCTGTCAGCATTTCGCGGGGTACACTTTCCCCGGTCAAAGCTTTGGTATCAATATAACTTGTTCCGGCTGTTATTAAGCCGTCAAGAGGAATTTTTTCACCGGGTTTTATTTGAATTATTTCTCCTTTTTTTACCTCTTCCGGTGCTACCCTTACGAAATCAATTTCCCGGCGGACAAAAGCAAAGTCAGGTCTAAGATCCATCAAACCGGCTATTGAGCGCCGTGATTTCCCTACGGCATAAGACTGGAACAATTCGCCAACCTGGAAAAAGAGCATTACCGCAACCGCTTCCGAATAATCGCCGATAAAAAATGCCCCGGTTGTCGCAACAGTCATCAAAAAGTTCTCATCAAAAATCCGGCCCCGGAAGATATTCATAACTGCCGTTTTTACTACTAAGCCGCCAATAACAAAATAAGCTGTCAAATATATTATCAATATATATGCTGTCGGAACTGCAAGATAAGCATTAACCAGAATCGCAAGGGTATATACGATTGCTCCGGTAATTACTCTTATCAAATTTTTTTTGATTCCATACCCATCGCCGCCCCCGGTGCAAGCGCACCCGGCTTCTTTATTATGTGTTTTTTTCATCTGTTTCTCCATTCTGCCAAAAGCTTGGATTATTCTTCAATATGTTCCATTCCTTGATTCAAAATCGCTTTAATATGGTCATCAGCAAGCGAATAAAAAATCGTCTTGCCTTCCCGGCGGTTCCGGACTAGATTCATTTGTTTAAGTGTTCTAAGCTGATGAGAAATTGCCGACTGATTCATAGAGAGCATTTCCGCAAGGTCACAAACACACATTTCCGAATAAGAAAGGGTGTAGAGCATCTTTATTCTCGTTGAGTCGGCAAATATTTTGAAAAAATCAGCAAGGTCATATAAGGCATCCTCCGCAGGCATTACGGCGCGGATATGTGCTGCTGTTTCCGGGTTAAGGTGCCGGCAATTACAAGTTTCGGTTTGTTTCATTAAATTTCTCCTTGATATTTTATATATGTTCATTTGCTCATGTGTTCATATTATCATAAACCGATGAAATTGTCAATATTCTTTTTTTGAAATATATGATATAATGTCGTTAAACCATAAAGGGAGGATAATAATTTACTATGGAACAATTCTACCATATCAAAGTAGCCGGCCTTGAAAGAGATTTGCCGGTCTGCAAAATAACTGATGATTTAAGTATCGCTGCTTTCGTCTTGTTTGGTGACGTCGAAATGACGGTAGCGGGGGCTGCCCATTTATTAAAAGCCGCACCGGAACATGATATTCTGATTACCGCCGAAGCAAAAGGGATTCCGCTGGTTCATGAAATGGCAAAACAAAATAATGAAAGCCGTTATATTATCGCCCGCAAAGTTGTCAAATTATATATGAAAGAAGTTTTCTCCGTCTCACTTCAATCAATTACCACCCAGAAAAAGCAGCATCTTTATATTGATACCGCCGAAGCCGAGTTAATGAAGGGTAAAAGGGTTTTAATCGTTGATGATGTAATCAGTACCGGTGAATCGCTAAGGGCAGTTGAAAAACTGGTTAAAGAAGCCGGGGGGGATATTGTCGGGAAAATGGCGATTCTCGCCGAAGGGGATGCGAAATATCGTGATGACATCATCTTCCTTGAGTACTTACCGTTGTTAAATAGTGAAGGAAAACCAGTATAAAAATTTTATACGCAAAAATCGCGCCGTCGAAAGCGGCGCGATTTTTTATGTCATACTAATATTATATTATCCAGCTAATACCATCTGCAATAAGAACAAGATGGCTAATATCCACATCAAGATACTAATATCTTTAAACTTGCCGGCGGCAGCTTTAACAACAACATAGCTGATAAAACCAAACGCAAGGCCGTGTGAAATCGAGAAGAATAACGGCATTGTAACAATTGTGATACCCAGCGGAATCAAATCTTCAAGACTATCAAGCTTCAGGTTTCCAATCGGCTCAAGCATTAAGACACCAACAACAACTAAAGCGGTTGCGGTCGCAAATGCCGGAATCGTTAAGAAAATCGGGGCAAAGAACAAGCTGATTGCAAAGAACCCGGCTACTACCATCGCGGTAAGGCCTGTCCGGCCGCCTTCCTGAACACCGGAGGCTGACTCGATATAAGTCGTAGTCGTTGAAGTACCAAGGGCAGCGCCTAAGCTGGTGCTAAGGGCATCAGCAAGAAGGGCTTCGTCAGATTTTTCCAACCTGCCTTGCGCATCAAGCATTTTTGCTTTGGAAGCAAGCCCGGCCAGCGTACCAACAGTATCAAAAATATCAATAAATAAGAATGTAAGGGTCACTGACAAGAATGTAAAGAAGCCGTTTGCCGTATTGAAGACTTCTTTGAAACCTTCAATAAAGAGCAGCCATGTCGGGGCAAGGCTTGGCGGAAGGTCAATAAAGCTGTTCGGGACTAAATCATATGCACCGGAAGTAACGTCAACTTGATACCAGCCAAATAATTGAGCCATAATACCAAGCAGCCAAGTGGCAACGATACCGATAAGTAATGCACCTTTGACTTTTTTCAGCATCAGGATAATCGTAAATACGACACCAATCAGGCATAAAGCGGGGGCGGCATTTTTCAGGCTGCCCATCGTAACGAAAGTCGCGCCGTCAGCAATAACAACACCGGCATTCTTTAACCCGATGAAAAGGATAAATAAACCAATCCCGGCACCAACCGCATATTTAAGGGTCATCGGGATTGAATTAAACAAAGCGGTCCGGATTCCTGATTTACTCAAGATAATAAAGAGGATACCTTCTGTAAAAATAGCTGCAAGTGCAAGCTGAGGGCTGAACCCCATCCCGATAACAACCGTATAAGCAAAGAAAGCATTAAGCCCCATTCCCGGTGCTACCGCGAACGGCAAGTTCGCCAATAAAGCCATCGCAACGGTACCAACCACTGAAGCGATTGCGGTCGCGACAAATACGGCACCTTGGTCGAGGCCGGCGGCAGATAAAATATTGGCGTTAACCGCTAATATATATGCCATGGTGGCAAAGGTGGTAATTCCTGCGAGTACCTCGGTTTTTATCGTGGTACCCTTCTCTTCTAGTTTGAAGAATTTGTTAAGAAAAGCTGTCATTAATTCTCTCCTCCATAAGGTTCGTGTGTAAAAATAAAATAAATGGGCATATACAATCTAACAACCTAAATTTATAGTATTTTTATTTTTGTGTCAAGTGTAAAGCGATATTCTTCATAACGATTCTATATATGTAACCACACCCGATTCCAAGTCGTATTTTGCCCCGGTAATTTCAAGTGAGCCATCGGCAAGATATTTACCTAAAATATCGCTTTTTTTAAGCTTTTCTACGGTATTTGAAATATTTTCATCCTCGCACTTGGCAAGAAAATTTTCATCTTTTTCAAATTCTCTAAGCTTATCGACTGACGGTTTTATTTCAGAAATAATCGCGGTAAGGTTCGGCCCGAAATCACCGCCGCTGATTGCGGCTGCTACCGCCCCGCATTTATCATGTCCAAGAACGACTATTAACCGTGCCTTTAATTGCTCAACGGCAAACTCGATACTGCCAACGGCAACTTTGTCCGCGACATTTCCGGCGGTACGGACAACAAAAAGCTGGCCGGCCCCGGCATCAAAAATGATTTCGGGCGGGACCCGGGAATCCGCACAGCCAAGGATAACCGCAAAAGGGACTTGTCCTTTTGAAGCTAAGCCAGCCCTTACTCCGGCAGGGTCATGATTGCCGGACGGCTGGTTATTAAGATAACGTTTGTTTCCTTCTTTCAGCAGTTTTAAGGCCTCTTCACTGCCGACTTGTTCAAATAAGTTTTTTCTTTCCATTTTGCTACACCTCCGCGTTTAGTGTAGCATAAAAATTTAAGTTTGTAACTATATTTAAGTTTGTAAAGGTAAATTGGCTTCAACTGCATAAACAAGGCGCTCTTTTACATCTTGCCAGTTAATCAAGTTCCACCATGCATCAACATAACCGCTTAAATTTTCATGATACTTAATAAAAAAGGAATGCTCCCACACATCGCAGACCAGAATCGGGATAATGCCCCATTGGGTCAGATTCTGAAAATTTCCGCACTGTAAGATTTCAAGGCGTTTGAAAGCCGGGTTGTAACCTAAGATACCAAAACCGGAGGCTTCAACATTTTTCGTTGCTGCAAGAAATTGGTCCTTAAATGCGGTTAAACTGCCAAAACTTAAATTAATGAAACGAATCAGATATTCGGATGGAGTCCCGCCGGCGCCGGGATATGTCATATTCATCCAATAAATACTATGCAGAATATGCCCGGAACCTAAAAACGCAAGTTGCTTTTCATAATACTCAATATACTCATAATTTCCCTGTTTCCTAACTTCGGCGAGCTTTAATTCGGTTTTATTCAAAGCCTCGACAATTCCTTTATGAAGTTTATCGTGATGAATCCTTAGAGTTTCCTCATCAATTACCGGTTCAAGGGCATGATAAGGATAAAGAAGGGGCGGTAATGTATGCGCACCAATCGGCACCGCGGCAGAGTTGTACAATTGCAATATGTTTCCTCCATTTTCTCATATTTCTTTATATAATTTTAATATATGATTAAGAGAAAATTATGTAACTCTTAATATTAACTTGACAAAAAGCTCATAAATATGATATAAATACAGAGATGTTATATACAACTTATCTTAGGAGGTATTTATGAAAAGAAGTATTAAATCTCTGATCAGTATCATGCTGGTACTGGTACTTGCGCTCAGCTTAGCCGGCTGTGGAAATGCAGGAAGTTCCAATGTTATTGAGCTTCGTGTATTGAATTATTTTTCCATCGCCAACCCTGGCGCGCTTGAAGAAGTAGAAAGAGTTTGGGATGCTTTTGAAGCCGCTCATCCGAACATCAAACTCATTAGAGAAGATGAATTTGAAGAGCCCTTCCATTTCGCAACTGAAGCTCATGCCGCTGCCGGTACACTGCCTGATGTTATCTATTGCTGGCCGTCCGGACGTTCTTCCGCCTTACATACCAACCGTCTGCTGAAAGATTTGGCCCCTCTTGTTGCCCGCGACAATTTCGGCGCGAACTTTAACAGTACGGTATTAAATCCCGATGCAATGGGCGGCGGGTATCTTGCAATGATTCCCAATGGCGTAACCGCAACCCACGCTTTCTATGTGAATCTGGAAGTCCTTGAATCCGTTGGGCTTGAACCTGCCAAAACTTATTCAGAATTAGTAGCGCAAGTCCCGATTCTTCGTGAAGCCGGTTATGAAACCATCCTAATGGCAAATGAAGCTACATGGGTTATGCAGTCATGCCTTATGTCAGCTATTGCCGGCCGTTTTGCCGGTGAAGGCTGGGAAAAAGCAATCCATGCCGGAACAGCGAAATTTACCGACCCCGATTTCGTTGCAGCTATTGAATTTATTGAAAGAATGTATGTTGACGGTGTCCTTGACCGCTCAACCGTAGCTGTTGACTATGGTTCCTCTCCCGGTCTCTTTGCGACCAACAGAGCGGCCTATATGATCGACGGCGACTGGCGTGTCGGCGATTTCATCACCGATGCTGCTACCGGCCAAGTTTTGATTGATCCGGTTAGACAAGAAAAAATCTTAATCACTGTGTTCCCTGAAATTGACCTTCCCGGTGTAAAATACAATGCCAACAACTCTGTAGTTCTTGGTACCGGCTGGGGACTCAATGCAAATCTTGAAGATGGCTCTGATAAATTAGAAGCAGCCTGGACATTACTTAAATGGCTGGTTGGCAAAGAAGTCCTCACTTTCCGTGTTGACTCCGGCGGCCTTCCTGTCCCTTCAAGAACTGATATCGACCTTGCTTCTTTAGATTTAGAACCGATGCAAGTAGCTGTTGCCAATCTCGGCCAACATTACAACCGTTCAAACGTTGTTATCGATGCCGCTTTTGACGGTCAGGTTTATACCCCGCTTAATGACGGCCTGCAAGCACTTGGTTTAGGAACAATTACCCCAATGGAAGTTGCTCAAAATGTTCAAAATCAGTTTGAAGCTTGGAAAGCAGCACAATAAACACAATTAAAATAAGTATTTAACTTGATGGAGGAAAGGTCTATGACTATAAAGGGTGAAAAAAAGTTTTCTTATGCGGTGCTGGTTTTACCGGCGGTGCTAATCTACCTGGTGGTTGTGGCCTTTCCTACCATATTTTCAATAATGCTAAGCCTGACCGATTACAACGGCGGCAAGATATTCGGTGCCGACAATTTACACTTTGTCGGGTTCCGAAGTTATGAATGGATGCTGTTTAATGACCCGTCCAAAGCTTTTTACACCGCCCTCCGCAACAATATGTATATCGTGGCCGTTTCCGTTTTTGGCCAGATTCCGCTTGGTTTTATCCTCGCTTATATCTTAACCCGCAAGCTGATTAAACGGGGCGGGGGATTTTTCCAAACGATGATTTTCCTGCCCAATGTTATTTCACCGGTTATTATCGGTGTCCTTTTCAAGAATTTTGTCTATAACCGCGATTCAGTATATATGGAAATCGTCCGGTTTTTTGACCCAAGCGCCGAATTTACTTTGAATAATACCCCGATGATTCCAGTATTAGTTGTTATCTTATGGATGTTTACGGGTTTTTATATGATTATTTTCCTTGCTAATATGCAGCGAATCGACCCTTCGATTATCGAAGCAGCCCGGATTGACGGCGCTTCCGAATCCAGAGTCCTGTGGCATATTATCCTGCCGGCAATGACCAATGTTATCGTCACCTCATCAATTCTTGCTATCTCCGGGTCACTTAGGACCTTTGACTTGATATATGTAATGACCAGCGGCGGGCCGGCCGGCCAAACGCGGGTACTTTCAATTTATATGTATGAGCAAGCTTTCCAGGGCTCGGCAAATTATCCGATGGCAAATGCCATCTCAACAGTCATGGTGTTGATTAGTATTGCGTTGATTATTATCACCCGTGCGGTTGGCAACATATTTAATGATAAGGAGGTATAAGCCATGATGGAAAAAGCACTTAGTATTTTTAGCAAAGTCATCCTTTATACAATATTAATTATTTTTACGGTGTTGGCGATTTATCCGATTATATGGCTGTTTATCCAATCATTTAAGTCCACCCAATCTTACTTGACGACCAACAAATTGGCTTTACCGGTCGAGTGGTTCTTCGATAATTACCCTTTCGTTTGGACCCACGGCGGATTTAGTGTTTTCATTGTTAATAGTGTGATATACACTTTAATTACCGTATTTTTTGTGGTATTGCTTGCTAATATGGCCGGATTTGGTTTTGCTAAAATTAACTTCAAAATATCCAAATGGTTACATGGATTATTTATTATCGGTATCCTGCTAACTATCCAATCGATTTTGATTCCCCTCTTTCTTATGGTTAATTCGGTTGGCCTGCTTAATACCCGTCTGGGAATCCTGATTCCTTATATTGGCCTTGGGCTTCCGATGGCAGTTTACCTATGTACCGACTTTGTTAAGCATATTCCCGATGAATTGCTTGAATCGGCACGGATTGACGGAGCCGGATATTTACGGACATTTATTAGTATCGTATTCCCGATGTGCGCCCCGGTTTCAGTTACTTTGGCAATTATTACCTTTACCGGCACATGGAACGAGTTTATTTTGATGAATCTTCTTACCTCCGGTGACAGGCTTAAATCAATACCGGCAGCAGTCGGCCGTTTTGCCGGTTCGCTAGGCACAGATTATGGCAGACTTTTCGCCGCCCTATCCATTTCGCTGATTCCGATTTTGATATTCTATATGATTTTCCGTAATCAGATTACGAAAGGTGTCACCGCCGGGGCTGTGAAGGGGTAAGCCGGCGGCGTTTTCTCCGTCTTCTTATCAGAACCGCACAAATTGCTGTTAAAAACGCAGCAATTGCAAATATAACTATTGGCATGATGAGAACTTCCGGAAAAAGCTATCATTGGAGCAAAAGAATCTAAAAGCTCATCCGGTATCTGCTGTTCTGCCAGCCGAAATACCAAAGCAACAAGCTCATATCTTTCATCACCCATTAAACAAACTATAAAAAAAGTTCGGCAAAATTCCAATACAATTAGTCACAAAATGTATGGCAATAACCATCCTTATATCTTTGGTTTTTAAATACATAACTGCTAATACAACCCCAACGGCGACATATCCCAAACCAGTTTTTAAAGCCAGGCCGGTGTGGATAAATGTGAATAGAAATGTAGTTATAAATACGAATAAGAACTTATTTTTGAATAAATTTCTTCCTGCCATCCTGAACGCAATTTCTTCCCATACCGGGGCAGTTAGCACGCCGCACACCACCATTCCTAACGGGAAAATCGTATTAAATTCGCCGCTTACCCAAGCCGCCGGGGCATATGGCAATGAAAGAAATCCATTAATTAATTCCGCCAAAACACTTACCGCAAGATAAATTATGAACCATAACCCCAAAATAAGAAAATCTTTTTTTACGATTTTGCGGGAAAATGCTTCTTTCAATTCATGTCTGTTTATGAAAATTAAAGTTAATGTAAGCAGCAAGTCCAGTGTCATTACTAATATGACGGTATTAATTGTAATTTCCATTCTTGTCGTAAATACTACCCGCCATAAAACCACCATCGTACCTAACGTAAGGCTAAGCCCCCATTTAAATATATCTTTTTTGTTTTTCGAATCACTTGTATTCATCGTAAATACTCTCCCATCTTAATAAGCTATACTAAGTCACTATTTTAGCAAAAATCTGCGGCTGTGCGGCGAATTGTAGTAAACTAGGTAATATTTGCAGTAATTTAAGTTGTTTATCCAATAAATATATGATAAAGTATAAAATCAGGATTGCTTTAAAACAGCACGCGGGGTACCGTTATGGCATATTTATTGCTATTTGTGATGATGAAAATAAAATTGCGGCGGAATTAGAAAGAGATTTACTAAAGATATTTGGCAAGTTAAATTTAAAATGCGAAATTGACGTTTATTTTACCGGGAAAGAATTATGCGAAAAAATGAAAACCGGTTCGTATTATGATTTGATTTTTCTGGATATCGAGTTTGGAAAGAATGAATCAAGCGGTGTCGATATTGGCAGGCAAATCAGGGAAGCCCACAATAATAATATGGTTTCGATTATATATATCTCTTGGTATATGAAATACTCTATGCAGTTATTCGATATCCGCCCTTTGAATTTCCTGATTAAACCACTTGATTATCCACGAATCGAAAATGCGGTTTTGACATACTTGAAAGTAGCCGAACTTTGGTCAAGTGAGTTTACGTACAAAATAGGTTACGATATTTTTAAGGTGCACATAAAAGATATTATTTATCTGGAAAGCAATGACCGGAAACTTATCCTTCATCTTTCAAACGGCAAAAAAGAAGAATTTTATGGGTCTTTAAATAAAATTTATCAAGAACAGCTCAAGCGGTTCGATTTCCTCTTTATCCATGCTAAATATGTGGTTAACTATGACTATGTAGCGGTGATTAAATATAATGAACTGATTTTAACTCATGATAACCGTACTTTACCTATCAGCCAGCCAAAACGAAAAGAAATAAAAGCGGCCTGTTGCGCAATAATGGATCGGAGACGGATGATAACATGAAAGATAAATCTTTCACAATCTTGATTTTTAAGACCTGCTAAGGCAGGTAGACGGGAGTTAACATGAACATTTTCGTCACAATAGGCTTTCTTATTGCCAATGTTTTTTATCTGCTTGCCATTGAAAGATTTATGGGGGTTTTCTTTGAAAAGAGAAAAACATCTTTTAAAGTCATGGCATTATCATATTTACTTTATTTTGTTTTAGCATCAGCCGAGCGTTTATTATTATTTACTGATTTTTCTTTTTCTCATTTAACTGTAATCCCGGTGCTTTTTGTAATTTCGCTGAATTACGGGGCACCGATGATAAAAAAGCTGGTTGCCGTAGCTTGTAATTATGTACTATTTACAATGCTTGTTGCAATACCGTATGGTTTGATTAGTATATTTTATGAGTCTTTACTTGATAATCTTCAAATTGCATCGGTTATAATTTATTCGTGCGGCAGTTTGCTTTCTTATTTAACGGCTTCTTTGCTTAGACGTTTAAAATATATTAGGAAAAATCAACTTGCTTTGCCTAAACTTTGGGGTTCTATCCTTTTTGTGCAAATTCTTACGCTAATTGGTTATTTCTCCAACAATCCGGAAAATGTGATAATGGGCAATAATCTTTTAATTACCACTATTTTTTTAACAACTAACTTATTTATCTTGTATCTTTATGATTCTATTTCGGGAATGTATGAGGAGAAGCTCAATTCAGCATTACAATCCCAGGAAAAAGATTATTACTTATCCCAATCTCTTTTGATGCAGGAATCAGTTGAGAGAATGAAAGCCTTTAAACATGATATAAGAAGCCACTTAACCGCCTTAAAGGAATATTTCTTAAAAAGCAATCCTGCGGATGCAACGATGTATTTTGATAGGCTGCTTGGGGAAATTGAAGTAAGTGAAGTCTACAGCGAAACCGGAAACATCGCTTTTGACAGCATTATCAATTACAAACTTAGAAATGCCAGACAAGATAACATTCAGCTTGACGTCAGTTTATTTATCCCCCAAGTCATCAGTATTGAGGTGACCGATGTTGTAACGATACTAGCTAATCTTTTGGATAATGCCTTAGATGCTATCGCAAAAGTTGATGAAAAAATTTTAAACCTTTATATTGAGTTCAATAAAGATAGTTTGTTCATAAGGGCCGATAATTCTTTTGATGGTTTTGTAAAATATTCCGAAGGTAAAATTGGTGAGGAAAAGCAAATAACCACCTCGAAAAACGGTGCCGGACATGGCTATGGTTTAAAGAATATCAAAAAAGCCGCGGAAAAATATAATGGTTGTGTGGATATTAGTCATACGAATAAAATTTTTTCGGTGAAAATTTTTCTTTATATAAATCAACGGGGATAATATACCAAGTATTTCGAATAATATTAATCGGAGTGAAAAGGGTCATTTTGGAGCTGTTGACAAAGTCCAACTTTTCACCCAAACAACTTCCAAAGAGCTTCTTCAACATAAACGAAGGAGCTCTTTTTTAATTTATTGTGTAAAACAAGTG
>Ga0131853_10000458_pt1 | contig 75022 bp, 79 predicted proteins | sample TergutLab28metaG_FD_92764 | JGI IMG/M metagenome (GOLD analysis project Ga0131853, IMG submission 92764) | Labiotermes labralis P1 segment gut microbial communities from Petit-Saut dam, French Guiana - Lab288 P1 (version 2) (version 2) | ecosystem: Host-associated > Arthropoda: Insects >... | reverse complement strand
TCTTGTTCGTTTTCGGCACGGGCAATCATAAATACTAGCCATACCGCGAATGGTACCAACACAACTGCTATCACAACAAAAATTATCATTACTACACTCTGTAATTGTTCGCCGAAGGTCATTTAATTACCTCCGCAAAACGATAATCCAGTGAAGATGCTTTTGTCCAGTTATGTACTAAAAACTGAAAAATCCCCATCTTTTCCCCTTCTTTAGTTTGGTTTATTTATCAATAATATATCAACAAAATTGGCGATTTGTAAATTAAATTATTGATCTATTTATTTCACTTGCGTACACGCTGGCACACGTTTAAGACCCTGGCGTGCAAAAGCCCAGACGAACAGACCAAAGAATACCACCGTGTTTGCGGCGATTATAAGAACCGCACGTAAAATGTTGGCGCCGGGCATCATGATTTCGCCAATTTGGTATGTGAAAAGAAATTGGGCAATGTTTGCAAACGTTTCATTAAATGCCGCAAGCATTGGCAACATCCCAAGCAACATTCCGGCACCTATTGTTATACTGCCCGCCTGTTGGACGGATTTTGATATTAAACCAATTGTTGCACCCACAATAATTGATACCAAAGAACCAAATATCATCGCCGCAAAGAAAATCAAGAAATCAGTAAAACCAAAGCCGCCAATAAAACCAAATATCAAAATTGGTACAACGGATATCAACATTACAAATATTATCGTCGCCGCCAAGTAATGCCATGATTTTACACCCGCCATCATCAGGAATCTTAGTCGCTTGTACTCGATATCTTCGGCGATTGCGTTACTTGCCACACTGATTGGTCCGAATGCCAAAAACATTGGCGCGAACATAATAACCACACCAAGACCCACGGAAACACCCTCGTCATATGGCTCGATAATAAATGACATCAACAATGCCAAGATTGGCATTAATATAATGCTGATTAAAATTGTTGGTTGACGCAAAAAGTCATACAGTTGTTTTAAAAATACGCCCTTTATACTTTTCATTATATCCCTCGCTTAATCCAATTTTATCCCGGTCAAGTTCACGAACACGCTTTCCAAATCTGGGATAGTTTTGTATGAATTGTGCTTTTTACATATTTCTTTTGGATCTCCCTGTTCAATGACCTTTCCCTGGGACAATAATGCAATTGTGTCGCAAAGATCCACGGCCTCTTGCATGTTATGTGTGGTTAAAAATATAGTTGTCCCCGCCTCACGCAGATTTCTTATTAACCCATGTATCTTTCGCGCGGTAACAGGATCAAGGTTAGACGTTGGTTCATCAAGAAACAAAACCTTTGGTTTGTGAATAACCGCACGGGCAAGTGCAACACGTGAACGCATTCCACGTGATAATTTATTCACGGGTGTATTCATCTCGCCGTCCAATTCCACAGACCGCGCAATATCCAAGCCAGCATTATTCGGCAACCCATAAATGGTCGCAAAGATTTTCAGATTATTTGCAACCGTTAATCTTTCATATAACCCGTCATCATCCAACATCAACCCAATTTCAAAAGGTTGCGCGTCCACCCTTGACACACCCGCATTCGGTGCAATTTGTTCGGTCAATATGTTTATGATTGTGGTTTTTCCAGATCCGCTGGGACCCAGTAGACCAAAGATTGTCTCGCGCGGAATTTCAAACGAGATTTGGTTAAGAACCTGTTTATTCCCGAAACTTTTGTCTATCTTTTGCATTGAAATCATAACAACACCATATCACATAATGTAATATCACACAATTAAGTTTTTGCCCTAGTCTTGAAAACATAGAAGTTTTTTGGTACAATCTGGCTATGAGAAAAGCGGACTATGTCTCACCAGAAAAATTTTTAGAACAAATGAGGGCAACTGGCTTTTCCCTTGCCCAGCTTTATTATGCATTTGTTCAATGGGCACACAAAAAAGCGGAATATCCAGTTAAAGTGGCTTTGAGAGATGGTGCACCTATAATCCATACCGCAGATTGGCTTAACAAACAAAGTATAACCGATACAACAGATTGGTCGCCTGTTTGGTTAAATGAATTTACAACATATAGCTATTTTAATGATCAAGTACCGCTTAAAGACATCCCAAATATAAAAAGATATTTTGCACAAGAAGGATTAAACAAACCCTTTACATATGTTGATACCGGTTACAGTGGCACATTAACAGAACTTTTTGATGACGCAAGACCACATAGATTACAAACGTTATTTTTGGCTGGATCCACAGATTTCTTGCAACCCAATTTGAAAAAATCGCGCGAGGCCTTCCTAAACGAAAATAAACTTGAACAACTTTTAAAGCGTACTTTTAAAAAAGATATGCCCATTGAACTTAGTTATGACAATGATTTTTATGAGAATTTTTGTATCGTTTTATTTGAAAATACCCCAAAAACCACGGAAAGTCACGAGGACAGCACGCTTAAAAGAAAACGACTTTATAAGAATGTTGATGGCAAACTGGAACCCATATTAAAACCACGTTCAGAATTTGAAATTACGAGCTATGGTGAATTTATCAAAGGCTTAGACAAAGGGCTTGCCGCTTGTTCTGATGCCCAACAAAATGCAAACCCAAAACAATGGCAAGGTTACTTAAAAGAATTATTGCGTGCAACACCTTCAATTGAATGTTTCATGCATTCATTTACATCTTTTAAAAAAAGACGATTCACCTCTGAAAAAGTGCCTGTATTGTATGCACCCGCCTATGATGAATTGCTAAAACATCGCGACAACATCGAAAAGATTTACGATATGTCTTAACACAAGTATTTCTTTTTACCTGCTATTTTGGTTAAATATCCACTGTTATTCGCAATTTCTTTTAACCTGAATAATACGGCCTTAGGGGACATTGTTATGTCTTTAAACTTGAATTGCAAGTTACCACCGTCGCAACAATCATATTCGAGCGCCCTGTTTTTTTCTTTATCTTCGTAATCATCAAAGTGAAAATTTTGCCCGTGCAAGTCGCTTATACTACCTAATAATTCGCCATCTGTAAAATAGACCATATAATCAAATTTTTTGTCTTGCCTTTCTTCTACCGTAAATTTTGCCGTTAGACTAAAATACTTTTTATTATTAAAATCATAGTCGCGTCTATCGAAAAAGTTGTTCCAATCATCATGAATTTCATACTGTTCAATTTTCATATATTATTCCTTTTTGGTCTTGTCTAACTTTTGTCTAACTTTGGCTCTGAGATATATCCCTTCTTAGGAAAGGTGAGAATAGAACGGTTATTTATTGCAAATTTAAGCATCCAATCGTTGTTGCTATATTTATCCGCCCCTTCTTCAAAGACGAAACCATCACCGCCGAGCAATGACGATGTTAGGGTTGCAAGACCATTTTCGTTTATTAGTAACCCAAGTATTGCCAGTTTTTCTTGGTCTGATTTAATCTCGCCCATCTTTATTTGTTCGGACATCGTTAAATCGTTTTTACTGAGACCTAATTGACTTACAAGCAAGTGGAACCTGTACTTGTCAAAAAAAACTGCGTCTGGTGACAATCGTGCCTGCAAAACACGTTTTTTGGAATCTTCATATTTTCCTGGCTCTGGCGTTGCATATGATAGCGCACCTTCATAAGTCGAATGGAAATAGTATCCAGGCCCCCGAAGTGAACTTTTTTTGGAAAGATTGCCTGGAACATGAGACATATATTCGCCAGTATCAGCAAGACTCTTTTTCATTTTATTTGACCTAAAAAATGTTGGGTCGCCATGGTAAATGGCAACATTATCAATATCGTCATACATTGCATCCGAAAAATGCGCAGTCTTCCCCGCCATGCCCAGTTCATGAAATAACTCGCGTATATCCCGGACTCCAGTTCTGAAATTGTCATACATTTCTGGGAAAGTCTCGGTGAACCCCAGCCTTTTAACCATGTCGACTAACTTTTCTGCACTGTCGCAAAGTTTCTTATCCGATATTGTGATCATAAGAAGACAATTGTATCATAAACCAGTACTGACCCGCAATACTATCCCATAAATTAAAATGACAGGTTAAATACCTTCATGTGATTGTGTTGTGTATTCAATACGAAAAGTTTTTTGATTTCGCAATTAAAACTTTCTCAGTTCGTTGAACAATGTTTTAATTATATCGACATTCACGCTGTTTCCAAATTGTTTATATGCCTGCAAGTCATTTATATCGCATACAAAGTCTTCTGGGAAACTTTGCAGCCTAGCACACTCTCTTGGTGTTAGCCGCCTTTTGTATTTGCCAATGATTGGAATTTGAACAATAGCAACAAGCGCTGGAAACAAATCAGGCGTCTTGACCCTTATACCAGATGGTCTAAATTGAATTACTCCTTCCCATATTGATTTGATCTTTTTGCCTGCTTGCCACTCAAACTTTCTGTGCGTTGGTTTAAAATCTTTTAGATAGTTATGTTTCTTCTCCCATTTGTCGATGAATTCTTTGTTTTCTTGATAAAGACTGTTGTTTTTTATCACGAACTCTTTCTTCCATGTAGGCAAAGAATCACAAGCCTCCTCTTTGAAATAATCATACCAAACAGGAAAACCAATAACTTTTAAGTTTATGCCTTGGTAAAACTCATCCCAAGTATGGAGAACTTTTTCTTCATATTCGTTAATATAATATTTTTTGTCCACCGGTTCTTTGATTATGTCAAAAATATCATTACGCTCTTTTGACAGCAACAAAGGCAGATTTATATCTAGTGGTAGATTCACATTTTGTGGGTCGTAGATACCTAGAATATAGACTCTCTCTCTAAACTGAGGTATACCAAATTGATGTGGGCTTAGAATTAACGGTTTCGCAGTTAACCGATAGCCAAGATCTTGAAGTAGCGTCTGAATTATTTTCCATGTATTTCCGTCATCGTGAGAAAAAAGATTTCGCACATTTTCTAGGATTATATATTTGGTTTTGTGGTGCTGCAATATCCTACAGATATCGAAAAACAATGTTCCCCTTGCGTCATTGATACCTGCCCTTTTTCCGGCCTTCGAGAATGCTTGACAAGGAAAACCCGCACATAGCACCTGATGCTCTGGAATATCCCTCTCGTTAACTTGCGTAATATCGTTCTTGCAATTCTGTCCATAGTTTATTTTGTATAAACTGTCACAGTTGTCATCAATGTCAGCAGCAAAAACACACTCACCACCAAAAGATTTTAGTGCTTGGTGAAAACCACCTATCCCACAAAATAAATCAACAAACTTAAAAGATTTATTCACTTTGCACCTCAAACAACTGATTACATCTATATACAACAAAGTTATCTAGATTCCTTTTGTTTATCAGAAACTTAACTCTTCTCGCATTACCATCAGTTTGACGCCCCTGGTTGAAATTACTTAACACATTTCTAAAATTAATCCTATTCAATTCTATGATCACCATATTAACGAACTGTACTTGATTTTTCATCCTTGACGAATAACTTAGTTCGTCAAACTCTTTTCGCTTATTCCACTCATCATTATCTCTTAAAAAGTGCGACCTAAATTTTGTTGCTTCAAAGTTTCTGTCTTTGTCTTTAATTGTATTGTGTTCGTAGATGACATACCAAAACCTATCGTACTTGTTTATACATTCGATAAATGCCTCTTGGTCATTACCAGGAGAAACATCATATCCCATATCGCTTGCTTTTAAGTCGCCATAAAATTTATCGCCAGCAAAATACAAATCAAAATCTAGATCATCATTTTTCTTCTGTGAACTACCAACATAACGTATTGTATGTTCCAATTTGTTTGATTTAATGAAATGATCAATTTTGAATTCTAAAAACCACCCCGGCCATTCAGTCTGTTTCCATTGCGACCATTTGTTGACATACATCTCGGTTATTGCGTTTTGCGCGGTAATCCAATTATTAAACCCAAGAGTAGAATTAAAATCTTCAAAAATCTTAAACAACTCTGCCTTAGTTTCAAATTCATTGTTAAAATATGATTTGAGTTTGTTAAATCGGATTGATATGATTTTATTCCCAAAGTTATCAATTTTTTCAAAAACTCCATTTCTCATCGCTTGAAATAAATCGTTGATGTAAATGTGTGCTGCGGAATTATTCATCCTCTTTTGCAAATAAGTTTCCTTAACAAAATCTGCAAAGACTATATTGCCTTCATAATGATAGACGCCCATAAATCGGACATTGTATTGACTGTTATTTGCAACTTCTAAATAAACATTTTTAAATGCTTGCTGCAATTGTATTCTCTTCTTGAAAATTGGATGCTGGCCATTTCCTCCTAAGTACGTAATAGCGGCAAACAGTAATATGTCTTTGATTCCGTCATAGCGCGTGTAAACTAAAGTCTTCCTGCCCGCGAATATTTCAATACTACAACGCTCTTTCCCTAGGCAAGCAATAAAAGCATCCATCATTTTTGTTGGAGTTAATGGTTGATCAAGTGCAATATCTAAACTTAAATCACTTCGTATCTGCTCACTTCTTAAGTTCATATTTAATGATATCATATATGAACTCAAAAAGCTATCAAAACCGCATAGTTTCTTAAAGAAAATTTGACGCCTTGAACAAAAATAAAGTCCAAATAAATTTCGTGTTTTTATCATACTTATTTCTTGCAATTGCAGACAAAAAAAGTCTTAGCGAACTAAGACACTTTTTCGTGCTTTGGCGCACTCGTAGGGAGTCGAACCCCAAACCTCTTGATCCGTAGTCAAGTGCTCTATCCAATTGAGCTACGAGTGCATAATATGCAATTATACAGTGTCGAGCAGACATTGTCAATTACGTTAGCTAAGAAAAAACCGCAAGTATGCGGTTTTAGTTGTTACGCAAGTCCGCGCCCGTCGAATTCAGGCTCTTTAACCACAGGGGGAGTTTCTTGTCCCTGTGCCTGCCCCGTTTGCTCCTGTTCTTTTAGCCCTAGCAAGTGTTGAATAACGCGGGTTAGTTTTGTTACTTCATCTTGAATTACCTCTTTGAATGTTGGGTGGTCTTCACCTTGGATTGTTTCTCCGAATGTCATATTTTGTTCTCCTTTAAATTTTAATTTTTGCAGCAGGTTTTATTTAAATTCTCGCCAGTTCCTAGGAACGATATGTTTTATTCATTAATATCTCCTTTATTATTTTATGTTGGGGATATTGATAAAGGTCACTGGAAATAAAAAATACCCCCTGCGTTTTGCAAAGGGTATTTTTAAATATCTTTAAAATACAAATCCCAAAACGCTACGATTGGTTAATCGCATAGTTGGAGGATGTACAAAGAATTGCGTTCATAGATTTTTACTCCTGACTGCTTATAGCAATATTATATTGTATTGCATCAAGAAATGTCAAGTTGATAATTTTTTTGTGATGTTTTATTAACCAATAGTAGGCAACGCAAGAATCTGACCATTAATCATTTGTTGGGTATTGCCTGTGTTTTGACTTAATGTATTTGTTCCAGAAACATTGACACCCATAATGCCACCAATTAGGGTATTGTTTTCTCTACCTTGTCTGTAGACATGTGAACCTGCTGCGTTGTTAAAAGACAGTGAAGATCGATAATTTCTGCCAACAATTATGCCTATGTGTCTTTGAACACCATAATATTGGTTCCAAACACGAATACCTGTTACATTGTTATTAGCTATTGTTGCATGGAAAGATTCGCCCACAATTCCGCCAGTATTTCCGTTCCCACGTAAAAATAAACCAGTGACGCTATTAATGCGCAAAGTTCCCCATGCAGCAGCCGAAATTCCACCAGAACGTGATTGATGACGATATACTGCCACTTGATTAGTGCCAATAACACGTACACGCTCTATTCTTCCGTTAGTGCCAACGTTTCCAGCAATTAATCCCGCATTAATCCATCCAGAGCCTGCCTGATCACCCCGTATTGCAATATTGCTGTTGGTTATTGTTAGGTTTCTGACTGACCCATAAACACGTTCAAACAACCCGAAATAATGATTTACGTTTGTATTATTGATTGTTCTTGTGATGTTAAGATTACTTATTGTATGACCGTTACCGTATAAATGACCCCTGAATGTGTGTATCGGAGTCCATTGAGGGAATGATGATAAATTAATATTATTTCCCAATGTAAAGTTTGCATTCGGGCTATTTCGTATATTATGTAGATCTTGTGCAGATTCAATGACGTAAAGTTCTCTTACTCGCTGCACCGCTCTGGCTGCGTTTAATCTGCCACCACGCGCCAAGTTATTATCCCAACCAGCGGGTCGGTCTGATTGAAATCTAATAATTTCGGCGGCTCGGGCTGGGGTCAACCCAGGGTGGATTGATAGCATGAGGGCGGCGGTGCCGGCGACGTGGGGTGCGGCGGCTGAGGTGCCCATATAGTGACTAAATGTACTTCCAATAGTAGTTGTCCATACTCCTGCTGGGGCGAATATATCTACCGAATTTCTACCATAATTTGAACTTGGATCATGCGTACCATTAGCTCTATACCAACCACGATTACCACTCTCATTTACTGCACCTACTGAAATTAAGTTGGGTAGTCTAAATTGGGCTATGTTTGGCAAAGAATCTATATTCACACCATGGTTACCTACAGACCAAACAAAAAGTCCTGGGAATTGTCGGACGGCTTCTAACAATTCAATATTTGTTCCGAAACCACCGATACTGTGATTCAAAATGCTAATTTGCCGAGAAGTTCCCCATAAATTTCTTGCATACATAATAGCCCTCACTCTCGCTGCAGTACTGTGTGACACTCCATATCCTGATTGCATAGGCACAAGTGTTACATGTTGAGCAACACCAGTCACACCTATTCCAATATTACCTTCAGCACCAACAACACCAGCTGACATAGTTCCATGTCCATTTGTGTCTGAGACCAGCGTTCCAGGGATATTATTAGGAATATTCGCCATTCTATAGAAATCTCCACCACTTGTAAAATCCACATTTGCATTTAAGTTAGGATGACGCGCAATTCCTGTGTCTATTATGCCTACTCTAACTGCTCGTGTGCCAGTGGTTATTCCCCACGCTCCAGGAGCATTTATTCCATTTGCTCCATTCAACGCCCATTGCGCTCCATTTTGAAAATAAGGGTTATTTGGATTTAATGCCAAAATCTCGTCATAAATATTCGGACCAACGTGTCTTATCCCTTCAACGCGCTGAAGTTGCCTTACAACATCCAAGACATTTTGCCTACACTCAACATCTAACTCAACATGCAAAATTTGCCTGAAAGTTATAGTTTCCAAATATTCTCTTACTGATTGAACATTACTAGTAGTGAGTCCATGAGCATTAGCACTCATCATATTACCACTTGGCAATGCTGTCAAATCTGTGATTGATCTAACTCCAATTCCATTAAAAACAGAATTGTTTCTGAGAACATTATCTTGAAAAGTTGACTCTGTTGTTATCTGGCTATGACCTGTTTTCTTTACAACCATGATAGAACTGGCACAAAAGTTGTCTTCTAATGTTGCAGTGGTATAAATTCTTGTGTCAGGGTAGATTCTCCCTGGGTCGCGCCCTATTACTTCTCGCTCCAAATCTGAATTCACAGTGGATTCAACTCAATGAAGCAACCGCCGAAACCCTTGGTTGGATGTTTATGTTGGTTGGAACAACAAGGCATACCACCATAATACAAACTACTAATCCAAAACAAATTATCTTTTTCATAGTTCTCCTTTTTTTGTATATTGGATGGTATCGTAAATGTTCAAATTCGCACGATACACATCACTTCTTTGATTAAGCGCATACACTGCCTTCAACACATTATCTCTCCCCGAATTTCCCAATGTTAAAAGTAGTGTTAAACGATTTATGGGTGGGGCAGGTGTCATAAGCACACTGACTTCACCTAACACCACCTCTGGAAGAAAATCAGCAGGCACCCAAGTCCTGTCGAGAGCAGATGCCGATACGGTCAAACTCACAATAATAGTTTCGTAGCAAAATTTACCGCCGGGGTCTGGTATTTTGCCATTATTACCATTACCACCACACGCAATAAGCACGAGCGAAACCACCAAAAGCACCGACAATAAACCTATTGATTTTAGAATTTTCATTCTGCCTCCTTAATCTTTTATACCATAACAATTAAATATGCACAAATTAATATAAGTTACGTATAGTGAAAAAGTAACTATTACAGAAAGGGTTTGAATTATGATATTGATTATCTTGTTGGATTAGAAGACTAAAAAACCCACGCATGGTGGGTTTTTGGTTTTTGAACAAAATAATTATTTAAGTTCGACTGTTGCGCCGGCTTCTTTAAGTTGTGCCTCGAATGTTTTTGCTTCGGCCGCTGGAACTTTTTCTTTGATTGTTTTTGGTGCGCCGTCAACAAGTGCTTTTGCATCGCCAAGTCCAAGACCTGTGATTTCTTTTACAACTTTGATAACTGCGATTTTGTTTGTTCCTGCGTCTTTAAGGAAAATTTCGAATTCTGTTTTTGCTGCTGGGGCTTCGGCCGCTGGGGCTGCTGCTCCGCCTGCTGCTGGGGCTGCTGCGACTGCCATTGCGGCTGCGCTTACGCCAAATTCTTCTTCAAGGGCTTTTACAAGTTCTGCTGCCTCAACAAGTGTTAATTTTTTGATTTCTTCAACAAGATTTTTAATGTTTGCCATTTTATGGTTTCTCCTATTTTTTTTTATAATTTTATTTTTTGGGGATTACCCCGTTTGTTTTAACTTGCACGTGTATTTATTACCATCGCAAGGTTGCGTGGGACTGCGTTAACCACGCTTGCGATACCGCGCGCACCACTTTGCAACAAACCAAGAAGTTGCGCAACAAGTTGCTCTTTTGAAGGCATGGTTGCAAGACTCTTCACACCCGCTTCGTCCAGAATTTCTGTTCCAATAAGACCAAATTTCATATTCATTTTGTCTTTAAACTTTTCTGCTTGAACAATTTTGGCGGCACTGATTTCGTCTTTGTTACTAAACGCAACCGATAATGTGCCGGTAAGTTTTGCATCAAGACCTGTGATCCCAAGATTGTTTAACGCACGCTTTACCAAAGTATTTTTGTAAACGCCGTATTTTACCCCACCTTCACGAAACTTGTTTCTCAACTTTGTTACCTCGGCAACCGTAATCCCTTTATAGTCCAGAAATATTACGGATTTGGCTTCTTTCAGTCTGGTCTCGATTTCAGTAACCAGTTTTTGTTTTTCAACAAACGCCGGACTTTGCTTTTTTTCGCGTTTTTTATTTGCCAAGTATCTTTCTCCTTTTAACTGGCATACCACCAGAGTTTCAAGAGTTTGTTTTGAATAAAAACAAACTCTATATAAAAACCTCCGCGTCTTTTGGTTTTACCCTAAGAGCAGAGGTGCGAAATCATTGTTACATAAAAAATATGTTATTGATTCCATCCTCGGCAAGACTTGTGATGTTACCATCTGCTTGCGGTCTTAGGCGGAGACTTTATAACTATATTATATACCATAATTCAAAAATGTCAAGTCAATTTCCTTGCCAAATTTTGGATTTTACAATATACTAAAACTAGTATAGCAAGGGAGATATTTTTAAATGGACGATGGTATAAATTACAAGCCTGAGCCCGATATATCACCACGATGGAAACAAAAGCGCCAACGGAAAAGTCGTCCGTTTGCGCTTTTTTTAATTACTGCGCTGCTGATTTGTATTGGGTTTGGTGCATCGGTATTGCTTAGTTCAATTGGACCATCCCTGGCGGATACCCTGCCTTGATACCAATTAAAACAAATTCGGAAATGCAAGATCCAGGAAAATCACAACAGATGTGACCATAATTGTTACGAATATCATAATAACCGCAAAAATATTAACCTTTTTCAAAAATGGGCTTTTAATTTTATCGATAGATACCTTTAATGCGGGAACCGCAAGAAACATACAAAACAAGTACGTGCCCGCAATGCTGTGTGCTCGTGAATTACTGTAACCATCAAATATTGTAATGAAAAATGTTACTAACGCGGTTACTGTTAAAATGTCGGTGAACGCAAGCACGCAAATATTCATCAACTTGTGCCTTGGTGCATCCTTTTGTGGTATTGGCTTTTCGTCTGTCATATAAAATCCTCCAACAATAATATATCAAAAAATTACTTGAATTGGCAAATACTCTGTGATACAATATGTTCGTTGGGATTAGTCCCACGCAAACCCAAATTACTAGGGGAACATAGTTCAGTTGGGAGAGCGAACGCCTTATGACCCGTGCGACGCAAGGAGCACAAGCAGATGTCTAACATTAATGTCCAAGGCGAGAATACACCGAGTCCAGTACACACCACATGCCCAAAACACACTAGGGAACATAGCTCAGTTGGGAGAGCTCTCGCCTTACAAGCGAGCGGTCACAGGTTCGAGCCCTGTTGTTCCCACCAAAATGACCTACGGGTCATTTTTTTATTAGGCTTTATATGGTGCTATTGACTAGTTACCATTTTGTGTGTTACCCTTTCCCAATGAAAAATTGTGTAGTAGAAGATTGGTTATATGCGGACAATATATCTTTAAAACAACAAACAGTTGTACTAAGTGCACTAAGGGGCTGTGATGGACAATCCAGGCATGATTTATCCAAAAAACTGGCACGAAAGATACGATGTACAGTTTTAAAGAATGCCGCAACATCCAGCACCGAATTCATGCAAGATTTAATGACATTGGACGAGGTTAGAGATTTCGCGAAAGACTGTGACAAATATCCCGTGCACTATTATATACATGTGATTCATTGTTGCGAGATCATTGGCTACAAACACAATTACGAGAATACAAGAAAATGGTTTTCGGACGCATACAGAATAATGGTGGATGCGTTGCACCTTAGAACAGAGACCGAGAAAGAATGCGATTACAGACTTCGAGATGGTGTAAATTGACAAGCAATAAGTATTAATGTTTCACCAAACGTGATATAATCAACCAGTTTTTAATAATCGAGGGGAAACTGCGTGAAAATTTTAATTATCTACAATCCCAATTCCGGACGAGGCAAAGGCGCAAAAATTGCAACACGTCTTGAGAAACGATTGAACAAGTTACGTACATACGAATGCTGCCTTCATGCCAGCAAAAATATCGCCGATTTCTATGAATACAGTGCCTCTAATAAAAATAATCCACATGGTTACACCCTGGCAATAATTATTGGCGGGGATGGTACCCTGTCAATTTGTGTTGATGCCATGGTGAAAAATAATTTTATCATTCCTATTTATGCCTTTGGCGGGGGGACTGCAAACGATTTCCCATCATATATGAAAACCAACAAAAGTGTGCGTCGTGCGTGCAAAATCATTATGAATAATCCAAAGAAATGCCTAATAGACACATTGCGTGTGATACATGAAAATAATGAACAAGAACCGTATTATGCGATAAATGTTGCATGTGGGGGTGCATTTACAAATGGTGTCACCAAATACAATAGAAATGGAAAGAAACTACTTGGAAAGTTATACTATATGCTGAAATCTGCCCAATCTGCGATTACCATGCAGGGACAACAAACAAAAATAACCATAGACGATATGGAATACAAAGAAAATATATATCTGTTTCTAATATTAAATACAACAAATGCTGGCTCTATCAAAAGTATTACAAGGGACGCGTTGCCATGGGATGGTCTTTTGGATATTGTGGCAATTCGCAAATGCGGATTTTTTTCAAAGATTGGTCTGTCTTTCAGTATTCTATTCAGAAGGCTGTATAAAAACAAGAACGTTTTTGTCGCGCGTGGTAAAACGGTTCAAATAGAGATAATCGGAGACCCAAATCCAAATTTCATAAGAACAGACATCGATGGCAATGTGGGCTATAATTTTCCGATGAAAGTCGAACCCAGCGACAATACGTTAGAATTTATCATTAATAGATAATTGCAAATTGAACTCTATGTTCACTATTTACGGCTCATTAATTTTTCCACTTTTTTAACTTGGAAATCACTTCCTAATTTAATTGATAATCCTTTTGCTAAATTAATTAAATCATCTATTGTTTGACCTTGCTCTTGTTCAATCTCCATAAAGAGACCAAGACCGTTTATTTCTTGGAAAAATATTTCTTGTCCACTTTTATTTTCAAACACAAACAGGGTTCCTTCAACACTGCACCATTTGTTTAAACCAGCCGCCTGCATAATTTGATTTACTGTTTGAATACACTCAATTTTTGTACTTAACTTTTCTTCGTTAATTAGATTTCCATCTTTATCGAATGTTTTTTGTTTATTTTCAATGCGATAACCATAGTCATCAGTCCATCCACGTATTATTATGGAATCGTTTATTAAATCACAAAACGCTTCCCCCCCCTTAATTTTCTATGCGTCCAATATGTATCATTAATTTTGGATTCGGATGTTTGTAAAAAACCCTTTGAGTTAATGGATTTTATTACCTCTTCAAAAGAGGACAGAACTTCAACACAAATTTCTATCATATTTCATGATATCACATTAATGATTTGGTTTAAAATACTTTGATCATGTATAATAATATTATGTTCAAAGATAGACGAATTAATTTATTGATTGGGTTAGGTCTTTGCGTTTCGGTTATTGTTTTGTTGATGTTTAATTTCACGACCACTACTGTGGTTACTTCGATTGCTTTTGGTGAGACCCGAACCACAACGACGTTTAATGGTTTTACATCGATTACGATGTTGTTTCAATTTGATAATCTTGCCCAAACTATGCCTGAGATTTTTTGGATGGCGGTGATTTCATTGATTGCTATTGGATTGGCTCTTTGCATTTTGGTTTTTATTGCGATTTATTCAATGTACAAAAAGACATGGATGTTGGTTGTTTACAATATCTTGATCCAGTTATTGTTTCTGTGTGCACTTGCATTTATGGCACCGTTCATTATTGCCGAGGACAGGGCTTTTCAGGCAAACAACAGAGACGCATACATATCCACATCTGTATATGCGGCACAGATAATCCTTTGGTCATTTGCATTGGTCGGTGGTTTTATGGCAACGTTATTAAGTTATAAAAACAAGATTATGCTTTTCTTGTTATATTTTGCAGGCGGTATTGGATTTTTAATAATTCCAATTATGATCATATTTTTCAGCAAAAACGACAAGCGCATTCAACAACTAGAACAACAACTAGAAAATTCTGGAAATCCAATAAATTAACAAAATAAAAACGCCGAACTGGCGTTTTTTCATTTATTATTCCAAAGGAACCTCGTATCCAAGCAGTAGTTCATTTGGATAAAGCGGTGGTGCGTATCGATCCCCTGTCCAGATAAAACCGGATTTTTCATATGTTGCTATCGCAGGGGCATTATGGTGATTGACCATTAATCGCACGGATTTACAATTGTTCTCGGCGGCAAATTCTTTTATTTTGTTCATAAATGGTCTTGCATAGCCTTTACCTTTGTAATCCATAAAAACACCAAAACGATTGATATAAATCGACTTGCCTTTGACTTTCCAATTGAAATGCATTTCGTGTGTAAAATCATCTGTAAGTGCAACCGCACCGATAAGGTTTCCGTCCTCTTCGACGACGTACAGTTGTCTCTTGTCCATATCTTCGCCCAAGATGTTCATTGGATAGCCATCGTACCAGATCCTGACTTCTTTAATTTCATGTAGGTGATCCACAATACCCTTGTACAGTTTTTTCAACGTTTCCAACTCGCCCTGTCTTGCCAATCTTAATTCCATAGCATGTAATATACCATGTTTTGAAAATATGGCAAGCAAAAACCTCGGAAGACCGAGGTTTTATTTCAAAAATATTAAAGTCTAGAAATATCCATAGCACGAATAATTTGGTTCAAGCCTGGACCTTGGAATATTTCGCGCTGTCTGTGAACGGTTATACTGCCCGTGACTGCATGGTAAAGTCGTGCATCCAAATTAAGGGCATCAATAGGAGGCGGAAGCCCAACGTCAAGTTGGTAAAAGTTTGATCTGTAAAGATTAGAATTTTCAAAACAAATAAACGCGTAATCCCCATTATTAATGTTCATAATTGGTATATTCAACCACATGTGCGCCCCTTCCCAATATGCAACGTGCGAATATGAGGTTGGATTGGTATTTGGGTGCCCAATAACATCACGTATAAGGTTTTGTGCAATTTGGGAAACATTTGGTACAGGCAATACATAATGCATTGGTGTGTTAGGTAATTTAAACACAGGGAATACAAGATCCGCAAGACGTATCCATGTAAGGAAATAATTGTGCTGACCTTCCAAAACAAAGTGAGTCGCCGCATCCGTATCATCCAAAATTACTGGAACAGTAGATATTTCGTACACAACGATATTTCTTGCAACGATAAAGTTACCGAATCTGTGGTTTATTCCTTGAACTTGACCTCTGTCGTTGTTGGCTCTTACATATACACCACCTTCTGAACCTGTCGGACCACGAGCATCAATTGCGGTGAATCCAGCATAACGAAGCACGGTTGTATCCACTCGAAATGGACTGTCTGCATTTATCAGGGAAAATACACCGATTAATATCAGACCTTTTTCAATGATACTGTTCTGAACTGTCAAATTGGCTGAATAACTTCCCGGCGCAAATACACCATTGGTGTGGCGATTTCCCACTTGGAAATCATAATGTCCACCACCAAGATTAGCCGTTCCAAGAACACTCACGTTGCGGTATTCGTTAAGAAGGGTTCCTCTGCCTTCTGGAATTTCGTGACCAGTCAGTTGTATGTTACAGATTGTAGAATCATTAGCAAGTTGATAGAACGCAAATTTGTGTCCCCAACCACTTCCACGTCGGTTACTCATAGATTCGTTTTCCATACCTGTATGACGCCATGTTGTACCGAAAACGTTTCTCCAGCGGTTGGCTGCATTATTACCATATGGTGTTGCGTCTAATTGAAATCCGTTCCCGTATACGCTTCCAAAGAACCATGTACCCTCTTCCCATGTTTGCATATTATCGCGGATAACGATGTCTTGGTATCTAAAACTTGGTGCCCATCTAGAGAATTCGCGGAAAAATTGGGTTCCAGGTCCGCTTAGGTTGTCTTGGAATGTTGTTTGTCTTACAAAATGTTGCGATAAAAGCGGGTTTGTTGCATTAAGCGCTGTATTTGTAAAGTATCTTGCAATCCCTGTGGTTGGATTAAGCGGATCTGCAAGTGGGGTCGTTTGCCCAGGAACACCGTAAATAATGTATTCCAAACGTGAGAATTTTTCAATCATCTTGATGTCTTCGAAAACATAAGCGTTAACACCATCCACGATATTGAATGTGTATCTGTATGATGCTGTCCATGGTGTTGTACCTGCACTGCGTCCACGAATTTCCACTGTACGTGTTCCCGCACCAAGAAATTCAACGTATACAGTGTCTTCCCTTGTTATGTTTCCAATCGTTGTGGTTTGTGGTGTTATTCGGATAACCCCGTCCTCTTGTCCAGGAACCAAGTTATTATCTTCGTCCAAAATTCTAAATTCCAACTGTGGTGTACCACGATATCTCCAAGCCAGTCTTATTGTACTGCTGGATGTTACGTATCTATCTACACCAGGGTTCCATGTTCCACGTTCGCCGGCTTGGGTTGGCAGATTATATGTTTGTCCGGTTATTTGGTAATCTGGGTTAAGATCCCAAAGACCAAACATACGCTCGTTCGCAATACCTTGTACAAGGTATTGAGGTCCAAGGTGATTAGGAGAAAACAGTGTTAAGAAGGTATTTTCCTTTGTATCACGCAAGTTGACTGTAAAATACAAAATTTCATTTAATTGGTAACCAGTTATTGTCGCACGGAATACAACTGTTGCACGTTCATATTCTGGGATTGGAAAAAGGTTAAAGTATGTGTCATCGACGATCCGTGCAAATATTCCTGTGTTTTCCTGTTCATCAACCATAGTCACAATTTCCCATGACACAGTTGCGCCCTCTGGTAAATTAATTACGCGTGGCAATGCGTATCTGTTTGTCATGTTTGTAAAGGCGATGTTCCTTGTTGACTGGCCTTCTAGATGGATGCCTTGCGGCTGGGCGCCAGAGTCTCCCATAGTTACGATTATTATTATGATTGGTGTAATTATCAGAACCAGCGCCACCAAACATATGGTAACTTTTTTCATTGTTTTATTCATTTTATTTTTACCTCTTGAGATTTCTACTAAATGGTTATTAACCAGTTTATTTTATATGTCTATATTATCAAAAAGGGGCTTCCCTTTTACATTATTATAATACTTGGTCAAAAGGTGTTATGTCAACACTTTGGAAGAATTTCGTCCCAAATTTACCCGTTAAATCCACTAAAACCTAGTGGATTTCTACCCATAACGAGAAATGAGTCGTAGTTTGATACATTACCCGCACAATTATGTGGCCAACTGGTGTCAATTCTGCTGCACTCATTACCCCATTTGTAATTGTTATTGCGTTTTGATTTACCCCGCCATGGAACTCTTTTTCGAAATGAAGTTGTGAAAATCTGGCTCTGCCTGGTTCTACTATTAATAGGTTTGCAAAATTCAACTCTTCCCCAACACTCATATGGATATCATATATTTCTCCCAATTGGAAAATGCGTTGATATTCTGCACTACTATGATTCACCCGCACACCCGTAACACCGACATACATAATTTCACGCCCAACAAATCCCGCAATCATATATGCAAGCAAAGTTATAATAACCGGAAGTACTAATATTAATATCAGGATAATTTTTTTCATTCTACCTCTTTCCTACTGTTCCAACTTTTTGTATTGCCTTACACCATCTATCGCCAACAATAAAACTGAAACCACGGCAAATATCCCCGCAAATACAAAGAAAACAGTTTTAATATGTTCACCCATAATTGCTATGGTTCGTATCCATTGTGGTGCAAACGTTAATAAATCTGCAAATCCACCAATCATCGCCAATATTCCCACAACCGCACCAATAACAATTCCGATTCCCATAATATTGTTTACATGCTTTGTAGGTTTTACCAGTTCACCGTCCCCCAATTGGTTACACAGTGGATTACGTAAATCAAAATAGGTTCCAATGCAAACATAACCAACCGCCATAAACAAGCCCACCAATAACAAATACCAAACATCCCAACCATGTAAATACTGGGGCGGTGCAAGAATATCCGGCTGAAAAGGTATTCTCAGCATCAATACACTGGCAACAACCGCCAATATAATTGGAATCATTACAATAACAATTTTGACGAACAATTGGCGAATATAACTTTGCGGGATTATTTTTGTGTGATAAATATTTGGACCTTCGCGCGTAATGTTGCTGGCCGCGAAACTGGAAACAAGTGGCAACAAAATCAACAATACAAATAAACTTACCCCAAAGGCTATGCCTCCGGCCTGATCCAATTCGCCCATGTTTCTGAATTCTTGGTAACTGGAAAAGAATGCGATTCGGTTTACAAAGAAAACTAACATCGGAGTAATAACAACCATTAACAACAATTGAAATGTATAGTTAGAACTTCTTAATATGTTCAATGTATCTTTTTTAAATGTGGCATAAAGCGGCGAACGCGGATTAGACACATGTGAACGTGAAATTGAACGATATCCACCCGACGTTTCGTTCATATATGTTTTTTTATAGTTCGCACCCGCAATAAAATAAGAAATTGCCAATAATGCACCGCAAATCCCAATCAATACAAAGAAACTCCATAATATGGTCAGAGGTTCACCTGAGCCCATGTTGGCAAAAAGACCTTGTGGGAAGAACATTCGCCCGACCTCTCGTATCCGATATATATTATCTTCCAGTTGCAATCTAAAGTTCCCGCTGTCCATAATTCCTGCCATCACGGTATGGATTGCCTGCATATACAGATATATTGCAACAACAAGACCCACCAAATAACTGACAGAAGTTAACAAGGCACGACTCTTCATAAATTGCACCGCTTTTGTAACTGGATACAAAACCAAACTGGAGATAAAAAATGGTATCGCAGGCAAGAAAATCAAGATGATCGGAACAAATAAATAAAATCCCCAACTCATAGAACTGGCCAGCCCATATGCAATAAGAATCGGTAACATAATTATTGTCGCGAATAATATTTCACCAAGATAACCAGTAATCATTTTAGACGCAAAAATCTGCTTGTGAGTAATTGGTAATTTAAGTAACAATTCCCTTTCGTTATTGATATCTAAACTTTTTACCATATTGGGAATCAAAAATACGGTTTGCAGAACCTGGAATCCCAATATCGTAAATATTAAAAATTCACGCCTCAGGTCAAGAAGCGGATTATCACTTACAAACTGGTTTGCCAGCAACCAGTACACAAATACAAACAAACCAAACAACGCAAACAAAGAAGCAACGATTATTCCAAATTTGATTTTCTTTTGTAAACTTGGTTGTTTTTTAAGAGCAACTCGCGCCTTGAATTGTAACTTTATCAAAGTCCAAATAGTTTTCATTAATTTTCCTCTGGATTTTTATATTCAGAAACATTTTGAATTTCGGCCGAAACCTCGTCCATTATTTCCTTTATTATCATCTTGCTTGCCTTTACCTTGCCATGTTGTTCTGCAAGTTTTTCTTCTTTAACCTTCAGTTCAGCACGCTGCTTGTTTTGTTCTATTGTCGCATTTTTGGTTAGTTCAATAAATTCTTCTTCCAAATTTCTGCCGCTTTTTCTGTATTCGTTTAAATCAACTTCGCGAATAACTCTGCCGCCATGGACAATAATAGCACGGTCACAAAGACGTTCCACCGTGTCCAAGTTATGGCTGGAAAAAAATACACTGTTCCCTGCTTTTGCATATTCACGCATGTAGTTTTTTACCTGAAAAATGGACTGCGGATCAAGACCCACCATAGGCTCGTCCAATATCCAAAGTTTTGGTGCATGAATCAATGCACCAATAATGGAAATCTTTTGTTTCATCCCATGCGAATAACTCATAATCTGGTTACTTATCGCATGTTCCATGTTAAAAATTTTTGCAAGGTGCAAAAATCTTTCAGCACGATCTTCTTTGGATACCTTATAGATATCCGCCATGTAGTTGATATATTCACTACCCGTTAATTTGTCGTACACCGCATGGTTGTCCGGAACAAAACCGAAATTACGCTTTGCATTGTATGCGTCGCTGTTTATATCGTGTCCGCAAATTTCTATGGTGCCTGACGAGAATGGAATGATTCCGGTGATACACTTTATTGTCGTGGACTTTCCCGCACCATTGATTCCTAAAAACCCAAAAATCTCACCTTCATTAACTTGGAATGTTATGTTTCGGGTAGATATATATTTTGAATTTTTGTAATGTTTGAATAAGTTTTTTACCTTAAGTATAGCCATGCGGATATTATATCATAAAACTAAAGAGTGCAAGAAGTAAATTTAAATACAAAAGCCCACATAGTTCATTTATGGATGATATTTCCACTTCCAACAATGAACTTTTTATTCTTGAAAGATGCCGCTGTTTGTTTTTCCATGATTAACAAGTCTAGCAAATTTGAAAAACATAATCAATAGGCATACTATCGTGACAATTACATCCAAACATGTTAAAATATTTGAATGAGTCAATTTGTGCATCTGCATGTTCATACCGAGTATTCGTTGCTGGATGGGGCGGCACGTATTTCAAAACTGGTCAAAACCGCCAAAGCACATGGTGCACCCGCAGTTGCCATATCCGACCATGGCGCAATGTATGGTGTTTACAAATTTTTCAAAGAATGCAAGAAACAAGGGATAAAGGGGATTATTGGCTGTGAAATTTATATCGTGGACGATATGAATAATCGCAACCACAAAGAACATCGTGGACATTTGGTGTTGCTGGCAAAAAATAATGTGGGTTATTTGAACCTTTGCAAAATTAATACCGCCGCTTGGCGGGATGGTTTTTATTCAAAGCCACGTATTGATTACAAATTCTTAAAAAAACACAGCGAGGGCCTTATTTGTCTATCCGGATGTCTGGCCGGACATATCCCAAATTATTTATTAAAGGGTATGTACGACGAAGCCAAAAAGTATGCCCTTGATTTAAAATCCATGTTTGGGAAAGATTTTTATATTGAACTCCAAGACTTTGGGCATCCGGACAATGCATTGTCTAATCCATTGTTGATAAAACTGGCGGGTGATATTGGTGTCGAATTGGTTGCAACCAATGATGTCCATTATATAAACAAAGAAGATGCATTTCTACAAGACGTATTAATGTGCGTAGAAATGAAGAAAAGTTACGATGACCCTAATCGCCTAAAGTTCCCTGCAGAAGAATTTTATGTAAAAACATATGACGAGATGTATAAACTATTTGGCAAGACTGCGCCCTCTGCTCTTTCTAATACCATTAAAATCGCAGAGAAGTGTGATGCCAATCCGTTTTTTGAACAACAACTGATTCCTGTGTTCCAAACACCGGATGGCAGCACCAACGTCCAATATTTCAGAAACCAAATAGAAGACGGTTTAAAAGAACGATACGGTAAAATCACCCCCGATATTAAAAAACGATACGAACACGAGTTCAGTGTTATCGCAGACAATGGATTCATCGATTACTTTTTAATTGTGGCTGATTTTATGAAATTTGCAAACGACAACGATATTGCGGTCGGCCCCGGCCGTGGTTCGGGTGCGGGGTCAATTATTGCGTACGCATTGAATATTACAAAACTGGATCCATTTAGATATAACCTGCTGTTTGAAAGATTTTTACACAGCGAGCGTATCAATATGCCAGACTTTGATTTGGATTTTTGTTGTAACCGCCGTGAAGAGGTCATCGAATATGTTCGTAATAAATATGGGGATGCCCATGTTGCACAAATCGTAACTTTTGGAACGCTAGCCGCCAAAGCGGCGATCAAGGATATCGCCCGTGTATTCAACATGCCATACCAAGACGTCGACAAAATAACAAAACCCATGCAATTTGCCCAAACCATGCGCCCTCCTATGTTACCGTATGTATTTGATCTAAAAGACATCCAGGACCCAAAAAAGGACCCCGGATTCAAGGACTTGGACGAACGGACACAAGAACGCCTTATTGACGACTTTACTAAGGATACGAACAAGTTAAATGAACTAAGAAACCGCGAGTTAATCGAAATCTACCAAAATGATGAACATGTCCGGAAAATTGTGGATATGGCAGTCAAAGTCGAAGGTTTTCCACGGAACTGCTCTACCCATGCGGCGGGAGTTATTATATGTAAGGAAATTGTGGGTAACATAACCCCCCTGCAAAGAAACGGCGAGGATATAACAACCCAGTTTGATATGAAGGAATGCGAGGAACTTGGGATGCTGAAGATGGATTTTCTTGGACTGATTACCCTGACCGATATTCAAATGACCATCGAACAATTGCGTGCCGCCAAGAAAAAAAATCCGTCCGCGTTTGAAAAATGCCCGTTGGCACGTGCAGACTTTGACTTTTATAAAATTCAATATAATGACCAAGACGCATATAAAATGATGGGCGAAGGTGACACAGACGCGGTATTCCAAATGGAAACGGGGGGATTCAAACGATTCTTGCGCGATTTAAAACCGGACTGTATCGAGGATATTATTGCCGCGGTTTCTCTGTACCGCCCAGGACCCATGGATATGATCCCAGACTATTGCAAGAACAAGCACAATCCTGCCCTTACAAAATATGATCACCCATTGCTTGCAGATATCTTGCGTAATACCTATGGCCAAATCGTCTACCAAGAACAGGTTATGGATATCTTTCGTGTTATGGGCGGATATAATCTGGGGCAAGCCGACATGGTGCGTCGTGCAATGGGTAAAAAAGATTTAAAAGAAATGGCGCGTCAAAAAGAAATTTTTATTTATGGTGACGAAAAAACCAAGATAAAAGGCGCAATTTCAAAAGGCGTTACAAAAGAAATCGCAACAAAAATATTTAACAAAATGGCAAAATTTGCGGGTTATGCATTTAACAAATCTCATGCCGCATGTTACGCATATATCGCATATCAAACGGCTTATTTGAAATTTCATTATTATCCATATTACATGGCATCTGTATTGAATAATCGCGTAAACAAGTGGGACGATATGACGTATTATATTGTGTCGGTACGAAATAATGGAACAAATGTTCTGCCCCCAGACATTAATAAATCCCAAACATATTTTACGGTGGAAGAGGGCGAAAATGGCGAACGACCAATCCGTTTTGGACTAAGTGCCCTAAAAAACGTAGGAACAGCCCTTGTAAATTCAATTTTAGAAGAGCGCACTAAATGCGGTCCATTTCGCAGTTTTCAAGACTTTTGCAATCGTGTAGAAGGTGGGGCTCTGAACAAACGATGTTTAGAAAGTCTAATTTTCAGTGGGGCTTTTGATTCAATGGGTAAACGCAGTCAATTGATGGCGGTATATCCCGCCATAGTAAAACTGGTGTCTAGCGAGAAAAAAGCCACAGACGCAGGTCAAGTTTGTATGTTTGGAATTGGTAAATTGGATGAAAGCACAGCAATTCCCCTGCCCCGTGTACCCGAGTTTGATGAAAGTACAAAGTTAAAATTTGAAAAAGAGGTCGTAGGAATTTATCTAAGCGGTCATCCCCTAAGTGATTATTCCAAGGTATTCGAAAACTTAAACTTTGATACACGTCATATATCCAAAGAAACAGACGAAGAAAATCCCGCAGAACAACCCACTGAATTCGAACATAATGCGGTTATAACAATGGGTGGGATTATTAGTGATGTTAAAAGGCTGCAAACCAAAGCAACCCGCAAAGATATGGCAGTAATAACCGTGGAAGATTTGTATGGTATATGCGAAATTATGATTTTCCCAGCGGTCTATGACAGATGCAAAAACCTACTGGAAAAAGATGCGGTTATAAAAATTAATGGGCGATTATCTGTCCGAGATGGCGAGGCCAATATAATCCTTGCGGATTCTATTGAATCGCTTAACGGAAAACTGGACGACACAAAAAAGAAGGAAGAACCCCCTGTTTGCGAAGAATCCTGTCTTTACCTCAAATACAATATGTCAGACACATCGTTGCACGACGATGTCATGCGAACCTTGGAATCGTTCAAAGCCAAAGGTACCATGAAAATTGTTATCCGAAACACAGCAACCGGAAAAGCAGTCAGCCCCACACTAAAGGTTCGCAATGTCCAAGGGCTAATAAGCGAATTGGAATCAATTTTAACGATAGACAATGTTGTGGTACGTTAATTACCACTCTCTGTATTCTTCGGTTGGGTCTTCGTCCCCAACATTCACCCCACCAAGTTTCATTACTCCCACAATAAAGTCATAAAGCATTTCCCTCTCCACCGTTTCTATTGCATCGGTTTCGTCTTGGATGTGATTTAATTTTTCCACAAATGTTTTAACAAGTGATCTTATCTTGGCTTCGTCACCTTTGTTTTGTATTACCAGTGACAAGAACTGTTCACCCAGTTGTTTTACCGCACCAAAGTGTGCGATAGATTCGTCGCCCATAAACCCATCATCCGCATCAATTGCCATATTGACCATAGTATTTGCGATTTCGTATATGTCCTTTAATAACTTCAAAGCATCATCGTGATGTGATGTTTTATTATAATGTTTGTATCCTTTTCGCAATTTTTCCGAAATTTGCTTCGCAACGATTGGCGAAACGTCTTCATCTGTATGAATTTTTACATCCACCTGGCCCATTGTTCCATTTCGTCCATAATGTACAAACGTGGAGTCATAAAAGTAATTGATATGCCAAAACTTGTCACTGGTCCCATCTACGAATACCAGCCTCGTCAGATTTTCTTCGAAGTTGAATTGTATTTGTTCATCATCGCTATAATTGGGAATATCCATTCTGTCCCAATCATCTGGAAGCAATGGTAGCAGCAACTTTGTCATGCGTTTGCTGACAACTTGTATTGGTGTTCGTTGTTCAATCATTCGTAAAAGAAATGTTTCCAATCCCGTCATATATGGACGCACAGAGAACTTGTCTTCCGCGCCAGTTGGGTCGATAACTTTGATACTTAACGTTCCCATACTGCCGTCTATTGTTATTTCATGCGCACCTGCTATATTGCGGAAATCAAATTCGCGTGCTCTGCCAAATATTGTGGAAACCGTTACGTTATCACCTTTGACGATGATATTTAATCTTCGCACCAGCAATATCATAAACAGCACAAACGCAAGTGTCATTGCCACAATCAATGCAAAGATCTGATCATCTGCGTTATTTGCACCAAGGTCGGTAAATAACGTTAACCCCACAATAACCGCCAAAATTACCGCGACACCCAGAAAAAATAATTGTATCCCTTTTCCCGTACGCATTACAAAATCCCTTGGGTCGTTTTCACGTTTGGTCCCCATGTAGATAACACGATATACCAACAGTGGCAATACGAATAATGCTGTTACACCAATTAATAAGATTCCTATGATATGAAATGCGCCCATTTACTACTCCATAATTTTTTTTAAACGGTTAACTATACCGCTTTTGGTTATACAAAGAATCTTTGCCAACTCATCGTAACTGGCATCTGGGTTATCCAAACGCGCTAGTGCGGTTTCTTGTAACTTTGGTGACAACCGGCCCAACGCACCGCTTTGTGCAAGATTAGTTATGAATTCTATTTGGTGTTTGGCGGCATCAATTTGCTTTTGAATATTGGCTGTATCACAATTGGCGGCACGGTTTGCATTATTTCGTACGGTTCGCAAGGCAATCTCATTATGCAAATCCATCAACGCATTGCCCGCACCAATAAGTGCCAGCAGATTACACAAACACTCGCCACTCTTTAAATATACAAATACTTTTTCATTCCTTTCCATCAACTTGGGAAACATATCATAAGCCGCCAATGTTTCGCTAAAATCCTTTGCCGTATCATAATTATCAAAAGAAAATTCCACATGGTAACCTTTGGTCACAGAACCACTTGCATTATAATAAAACGTATTTGCAACCGAAGCCGCGTCCTGGTCGCTGTAGGATTTCTTTTGGATTTCGTGTTTTGCTTTGTTGATTATGCTCATTAATTAATTGCTTTTTTCCTGATTTCTTTTTCGCGTTTTTTCTGTTCCTTTGCAAGACGCTTTTGTTCTTTCTTATCAATTGTAAAAATTTCGTCTTGGATAATATTCGTTTCGCCATCAATTTGGTGTTCTTCAATTATTTTTTCCAAAACATGTGATTCACGTTTTAATGGACCATGCAGGTTTACAATATCACTCTCCTGCCAGTCACAGTTTTTCAAAAACTCGGTCACCCTGTCTATTTGACCGACGTCTTTGGTTCTGTGTGCGTCACTGTTTATTACGAATTTTGCACCGACTTCTAACATTCTTTCGAAATCTATGGGACGAAAGTTAATCCCCTGTTTTCCGTTCAATTCTATCAACGTACCCCGCTCGACACATGTTTTTGCAACCTCCAATACATTCAGTTTAAAGTATCTGTTTGGGTGTGTCCAAATGTCTATATCATTCTTTTCAATTGCATTAATCATAGCGTGGGTATTTCGGCGAACTCGGCTTTTTGGAAACCATCTGAAAATAAAACAAAAGTAATTGGGAATCAAAAATGTAAAAATATCCCAGAATTTTGCCGGCCAAACCCCTGGATGAATTCCGCACAATAAAATGTCTATGTCACGACGAAAATCCTCGGCAACATCAATTTGCCCGTTTCGCCCTGTCAAATTGGCCTCCACCCCGAAATATACGGGAATTCCATATTCTTGTTTGGCTTTATCTATTAGGGCGCGTATATGTTTATAATTCTTGGTCTTGCACCCGTTAATAAACGCACGTGACCCGTGATCTGTTATTGCAATTTCGTGCAATCCAATTTCTTTCGCGGTTTTAACCATGGCATCAATAGTTGCAGTTCCATCGCGCGAAAATTCAGAATGCGTGTGGTAGTCTCCGTAGATTTTCATGTCATAGTTTATCACGTTGTAACAAAGTTAACAAAATATTTATGATACTGTTGCGGTATATATATTCATTGACGGGAATGCACAATTTAATATATAATTAGTATAAATTTAGAATAATACAAAGGAGAACTTCAATGAAACTAAAAGAACTTGAAAAAAAGGTTACCTTAATAAAAGATCCCAAAGACAAAGAAATCGCAAACGATATATTAGATTTGCTGCGTACAAAATCTCGGATACCATTTAAGAGCCCTGACTATAAAATGTCACCAGGCAATTCTGACTTGAATTTAAAACGTGTTGCACCACAACAGGCAACAGCAGTAGCAATTGCTTCCAAATTTGAATTACTTCCAAAAAATGTACAAAAGATGTTTAATGATCATTTCATCGCAGAAGCAGAATATGCACAATCAGAAATAGCAAACGAAGCAGTCGAGCATGGCCAAAAAGCCTGTGAAAAAGAAGATGTGTGCGAAATTCAAAAGCAACACGCCCGTTTAGGAGATTTCAAAGTGGGTTACAAATCAGAAACAGAAACCACAAGAGATACAAAGAACATTGAACCCTTTTATAAAAATCCGGCTAATGATCCCACCATCGGCGCGGAAGTTGAGCGTGATTAAAACTTATTTACACAAACTTTTTATCTATTGGAGGTTTTATGGCAAAGAAAAAATCATACTATGCAAAAGATCCTATATTAACTAGCAAGCAAAAGAAGGCTGCGGCGGCGTTGACTCTCCTTGCCATTGGCGGTGGTACAGGTGCAGTTTTGCTTTCCGGAGACAGTGATGCTGCTGCAACAGGTTCACAATATGAACACAAAATAAAGCATGCAGAAGAGACACAAGACACTCTCCTTGCCACCAAAGAGGGCTTTCAGGTTGCAAGACCAGGCGGTTTAGAAATACCTGCAGTGGACAAGTTAGAAAATCTTGATAAACCCGATGTTGGATCAACTGGGATGTCACAGACTGTACAAAGTATTCTAGAAACAAAAGAAGAAGCCATCCAAAGAATTCTGGAAGCACAAAACGACGCAGTTCAAACTAACGATACAGTTCTAACCGATACGACTCAAACACAGGGCGACACATTTATCCCGGGTTCAATTCGTGTAGGTTCGTCTCCTCTTGCATGTATTGGTAATCGTACCGCGTATGTGGAAATGAGAGATGGACATGTATGGTTGTTTGATGAAAATGGAAATTGTTTATGGGATTTGCAACGCCAAGGCGGGCATATCAGCGACTGGGTAAACGTTTACGACAGAACAACAAATTGGGTCTACCGTCTTTTTGAAACATACGAAACAATGCGAGCAGAAGAAAGATCGGCTTTGCGAGCATCTGAACCCTCCAGAAATCCAGCCGTGGCCTTCAGAGAAGCGAATCGAATTGAATCAGAGGATACCGCCCCGTCTGGAAATTTATCCGCAGCACATATAGCAGAGCGAAATATCCAAGCACCTTCTAGTCATTTGTCTGCAGCACACATAGCCGAGAGAAATATACAAAACAAACACGCCGAAAAATCTGAACGAACAGAGACACCAAGAACAACTATCCGAAATTTGGAAGAAATAGGGCGCAGTGTATTATCTATCTTAGAGGACAAAGAACAAGAAGCGGTGGGAAATACATCAGAATCACGAAGAACAAGAGACCAAGATTAAAAAAATAAAAGCCGTCTGAGCGGCTTTTTTTCTTTTTGCACCAAAATTAAAACTTGCCAAATTGTTAATAAATATGTATAATATATTGTTTGGAGAGTTGGGTGAGTTGGTCTAAACCACCTTCCTGCTAAGAAGGCACCGGTCAAAAGCTGGTCACTGGTTCGAATCCAGTACTCTCCGCCAACTGCGGTCTAATTTGAACTCTTGGTTCGGGTTGGATCGCTTTTGTTTTTGCATCATTTTCACTCGAGTCTTGAAAATGAAAAACATAAATGATATAATTTACGATGGAATATAAAGGTCTTGTAAAGCTGGATAATTACTTTGATATTTACAAAGGGTCTATGCCTAAAGCAGAGATTGCAGCATGCAATGAAGTATTTTCAATTTTTGATACAGAAGAGTCGCAAGAATTTTGCTTTGAGGATTCAGTGGCAATCTTTAAAGCCGAAAAAGAATTTGACAAGGATTTCAGTTATGGCAGAAAATTAAATACAATTCGTGCTTTAAGTGAAGGTTCTTGTAGAGATTTGTCCTTAGATCCCAAGCCGACAGTATTGTTAGCAACAATGCAGAATCCACCTCCTAATTGGATGAGAGGATGGGGTGGAGTTGTGCTTGAAGGTAGTAATGATGTACTTTTCAGGATTTGGGACGATGGCTTTACCCCTGCAAGTTACATGAAGAAATGGGTGCCACATGAATTGCGACATATCTACCAAAATCAACAATATTGGCCTAGAGTGACCCAACTGCGAGAGTCCGATGCAATCGAATATTCCATGCTCTTTCTCAAGAAATATTTCCAGCAATATCTAAACATGCCTGATCATGCTATAAAATCAAGTGCTATTTCGGAAGCCAAAATGTTATATGGTGCAGACCAAGAATATGACTACAACTAATTTATATACACAATTATCCCAGCAACACCATTAACAATGATTACAAGATCATAATCTTGGTTCAATTTAGAACACCTGCTCTCCGCCACCAGGGGTGACCCCTGGACCCACTAGGGTCTAGGTGGTCATTTTATTTTGCGTTGGGTGTATCATGTATGTTATAATTTGATTGGAGGTTTATATGAAAAAAGGTTTCGAAAAAATGGTTGCTATATCGATGGCGGTCATGGCGTTGATTTTTGTTGTGTTTACGCTTGTGCTGATTTTGAATACAGATGTTGCGGTGGAGGCCAATAACGGCGTGGTACATTCATTGTTTGGTATATTTGCATTGATATTTATTGCATTGGTTACGGTAAATGTTTGGTCCGCATTTTCCGAGCGCGAAAAGATTAAGCAAATCCTACTGTTCAAAACCAAAGATAGCATCTTAAACGCATCTGTGGGGGTTATTCGTAAACTGGCAAAGAAAGCGGTTGCCGGGATCGAGCACGCGAAGATAAAACACATACATTTGTTCGTGGACAGCAATAACGAAGTTATTATGAAAGCCGCAATTAAAATAAAAGCAGACGACGAACAAGAGATTAAAGCAGGCATAGTTATGGACAAGGTCAACAAAGCCCTGACGGACGAATACAAACAAGCGCTTGGCTTTGAATTCAAGACATTGGAACTGAAACTAGTTTCATTCAAAGAAAATAAACAAACTCGCCCAGAACCAATACAAGAGAAGCCAACAACAAAGACAAAGCCAGAAAAACCAAAACAAGACACCAGCCCAGTTACCGAAGATGTTATATCCGTAGAAATCGAGAATGAGGCAAAACAACTTGTAGAGGCATAATCATACCAAAGTTGCTATTTAAAAAGCCGAGAATAACCTCGGCTTTTTTTAAAACTTTACCAGCAACAACAGTGGCAGCAATGTCTGTGGCAACAATCATGGTGTCGACGGCGTTCACAACGGTCGTGACGATGTCCACACGCACAACATCCCCAAAGACCACCAATGGCAAGCCCAGCAAGTAATGACATAAATATCCTCCTCTTAACATATCTTCCCTGTTTGGAATGATATGTAAACAGAGACTGTCATTACATTATATGTTCAACGGTTAAAATTGGTTGTCGCGAAAATCTCGACAGAATTCTTTGAATCTTTCTAATTACGAAGAATGTCTGGATCCTCCTGATAGTTATGTGCTTCTAGATACTTTGAAAATTTAGTTTTTTGCATATATTCATTACACAATATACCAAAAAACCCACCTTTTGTCAAGATGGGTTCCTTTTTAGTTTGTTAATATTAATCTTCTTTTTTAGAACAAAGCAGTTTCTTTGCACCCTTTACCAGTGGGAATAGACCAAACACGAACAATTGAACCACGACCGGGAATATTACAAACTTTGCCCAGGTGTCTTCCGCCGGAAGATGTTGTGGTGTTCCAAATGGACGGTAAACATGTTCCCAGTTTTGAATTGTATCCGCCAACGCAAGTGACATAAATGTGGTAACAAGAACACCCACCACCAACAAAATCCATCCACGAATACATTTGCATACGTTCAGAATGCTACATACACATACCGCAACCACACCAGCAAAGAATATGGCGTATCCAATCACCATTGTTAATCCCATGAAGTCCGGTTGAAAGGCTTCTGGTAATTGGTTGATACTAAATAAATATATCAACATCAAAACAAGTCCCGTAAGTGCAATTGCAGCAATTACAATTTTCGCACCATTCTTTTTAATAAATTCCATTTTTATCTCCTAGGTTTTTTATATTATATATTATAATAACTTTTTCATTCAAACACAAGCAGAAAATTTATTTCAGCCTAGTTCGAACCTCGTCGTTGCCCAATACCTTCATGATTTCATACAGGTCTGGTGTGTTAGGTTTTCCAGTTACCATTAGTCTGATTGATTGTGTGACGTCGCCGATGCTGCCTTTGTATGCGGCGGGATTGTTTTTATAGTCTTTCATATTATCGGCATACCCCAATTTCTTTGCAACTACTTTAATTTTTTCAAACCATGTTTCCCTATCATCTTTTATGTTGAATGTCTGCAAAAATTCTAATGCTATTGTCTGTTGTCCTCTGTCTACAGATATATTCGGACGGGTTATCATATAATCATACTCGGTTAATATTTCACTGTATTTGGCGATATCTTTTCGCGGTTTTGGTGATTCACGGTCAATGGCAAGGATCCCAAATATCTTTTCCATAACACCTCTGGACTGGGGGTTGTATTTTGCCAGATATTCTGTTACCGCATCGTTGATTTGCTTCTTGGTTTTTTTGGAAATTATTTCGCGCGATATATGTTCCAACTTTTTAATATCAAATAATGGGTTATTGGTACCAATCTTTTCAAATCTAAAGTTAAATTGTGTATACCCCGCATCCGGGTTTTGCAACCGCCATTTCTCAAAGTCACCATTATACAGCGTTAAAAGATATTCAATGACCGCTTGTTTTGGATACCCTTCTTGCAACAAATTATCTGCAAGTGCACATTTATCTTTTCGTTTGGACAATTTTCGTTTGCCACCATCATCCATAATCGTAATTACCGGCATGTGTCCATAAGACCATGTTATTGCACCCAATGTGGCTTCTGCTATTTGAATATGTTCCGCGGTAGATGGCAGCCATTCTTCGCCCCGCAAGACATGTGACGTTCCCATTAAAAAGTCATCCACAACATGGGCAAAATTATATGGCGGCAGTCCATTAGACTTAATTATCACAGGATGGTTATTAATTGCGGGTAATGACATCTTTCCGCGTATGTCATCGTTCCATTCTATACGTTCTACTTCTCGCGTTTTGTCTGGGTTAAATCTTATAACAAATTCTTTTTTATCCTTGACAAGTTTTTCAATCTCTTCAACTGACAGCCCTGCACATCTTGCATATTTACCATGATAGCCAATTTCTTGCTTTTTCCCTGCTTGTTCTTCACGGATTTTTGTGATGTCCTCCGCACTGCAAAAGCATGGGTATGCATTTCCATCTATCAAAAGTTTTTTTGCAAATGCTTGATAAATTTCTGTTCGGTCGCTTTGTCTGTATGGTGCATATTTTCCTTTGTTCTTTTTGCCATCAAATCCTTCGTCAAATGTAATTCCAAATTCATCTAAGGCTGCTACAAGGAGTTCTGTTGCCCCTTCTATTTCTCTTTTTTGGTCGGTGTCCTCGACACGCAGAAATAATATTCCTTTGTTATTGGTGGCAAGAAAACGACACGCCAAGGCCATTCCAAGCCCGCCTACATGCAAATAACCAGTTGGACTGGGTGCATATCTAAACGCATTTGTTTTTCTCACGGGATATTTCTGGGTCCAATAATCCGTTGGCTTAGCACTTGGAAAAATAAGGTCTGCAATCTTTTGGTTCATGTATTAATGATACCACAATTGTTTATGCCAGTAAACAAACACTTTCAAACATACTTACTGGGTCTTGTGAATATTTGATTAACAATTCAATTTCTGCTACGGATTTATATACCTCACGTATTCTGTCGCGGTTGTTTGATTCAATGTACATTTCTTTTAAAACATATAAAAAATCACGAACTAATGCATTAACATTCACACCTTTTGTAAATATTGATTCCAAATGCTTTTTTGTCTGGTTTATATTTTTTTCAATAACAGCCTTCCCAAGTTCATTTAACTTCTCATGTGACACAGTTCCCAGGATTTGCACTACGTCTTGTTCGTCGAATTTGTCTGATTTGTATGCAAGGGTGGCTTCCAAGATACTCAGGCAGTCACGTACACTCCCCCGTCCTGCTTTTGCTATTTGTTTGATTGATTCTTTGGTGGCTTCCACGTTTTCCTTTTTAAGGATTTTTTCAATATGCTTTTCGATGGAAGTCAAAGATACTGGTCTGAAATCAAAACGCAGCACACGGCTTTGAATCGTTTGCGGCAACTTGTGAGGCTCGGTCGTGCAAAGAATAAAGATAACGTGACTAGGGGGTTCTTCCAAGGTCTTCAGGAATGCATTAAATGCACTGCCAGAGAACATGTGAACCTCATCAATTATGTAGACCTTGTAACTGGATTCTATTGGTGGAAATTTAACCTTTTCAATTAAATCGCGGACATTATCCACACTGTTGTTGCTGGCAGCGTCTATTTCAAAAATGTCTAATAGTTTGGCAACCGCATTCGCAAAGATTTTTGCAACCGTGGTTTTACCCGTGCCACGCGTTCCACAGAAAAGATATGCATGATTCAGTTTATTGTTCTTTATTTGGTTTTCAATTGTTTTAACAACATGCGATTGTTCCACAACATCAGAAAATTTTGTGGGACGATATTTTCTATAAAGCGAGTTAATACTTTTGTTCATTCTTTAATTGTATCATATTTTTTTTATTAAGACATCTCTTTCGTGTCCTGAATTCATAACAATACTGTCGACCTTTTGCAATCCGTTTTTGCTTAATATATTTATGCTTGCAAAGTTTTCTGGGTGGACATATGCCATCAATATGTTTACATAATTTTCTTTTTTATTTATTTCTATGATTTGTTTTACAAGATTACTTGTTATTCCCCGTCCTTGGTATTCTTGTTTTGTCATGTAACCAAATTCACCGATTATGTCACTGCTATTTAAATTTAATTTTGTTTCATATTTTTTTAAAAACCCTGACAACCAAATGTCACACCAACACAATGATGCATATCCAATCATTTCATTGTTATCAAAAGCCGCCAACACAATTCCCTTGTTTATCAGTGATTTTATTTCTTTATCATCGCCAGTCATCATGAAAAATTCTTTTCGCTCCATGTTACTTATAACATGGATTTGAAAACTCATAATATTAGATATTTCATCTACTGTAAGAATTCTGGATTCAATCATATTTTGATTATATCAAAGTTATTACAAATATGTTATATTAAAATTGTGGATGAATTTGATATAATTACCCTAACCCCAGATATGAGTGTGGTTTGGGGCAATCTACTGAAAAAACTACGCGAACGTAAAGAGGAAATGTTATATTCAATTTGTGCCAATCATGCGGATGTGGAATTTTTGTATGATTCAATAATTGCGTATATTGATAATAATGCCTTTGCAAAAATATTACATGATAAACGCACTTTGATTGATTCTATTATTGGCGAAAGTATATTGATGATTATCAATAAAAAGGAATCTATCATAACTAATGAAAAGGTGGCAAAGTTAAAAAAACTTTTTGGAGACAATCTGGTTATACTTGGTGGTTCCTCGTGAACACTAATGAAAGATTTTACTTGTGCGACTTCGTCACACGGGGTATATTAAAAAATAATATAGGAGACTAAAATGAAAAATAGAGGTTTTGGACAACCAAACATGCAAGCCATGATGAAACAGGCCGAGGAGATGAAAAAACAACTGGAACGCGCCAAAGAAGAATTGGCGGAAACCCTAATAGAATCATCCAGCGGTGGCGGGATGGTAATGGTAGAGATGAGCGGTGCGTATGAACTGTTAAACATTAAAATCAAACCAGAAGCCGTAGACCCAGATGATGTAGAAATGATGGAGGACTTGGTAATCGCCGCAATAAACGAGGCACTTAACCAAGTTACAAAATTAAGAGAAGAAACACTCCCACTCTAGACTTTTAATCAAAGTTAACTTTGTAAAACAACAAAACACAAAAAAAAGTAAAGCACAATAGTATATCAAATACAAATTTGTGCTTTTTAATTGGTAATCTTAGATACGTTAAAAACAAGCATATGCAGACAAATAAAAAAACTATAAAATTCAGCGCAGACAGAAGGTGTGTGTATACTGTGAATTGCATACACCAAATATATTCAAATTGCTATCGGAACATGTTTTTGACCGAAAACCGTTTGCTTGTTACGGATGTGTACTTTATCTGATTCACAACTCCGCCTAGTTCCAGTATCCCCTCTTTAATAGACAAGTTTTGAACCGCAAGGTTGCTCCCACTAATAACTGTATTACAATTCTCCAATTTAATAACAACCATAGTAGGTTCACTTGAAATTACTTTTTTAACCCCAGATAAACTAAGACCATTCCTATTTATTAATGTTAATTCTGATTTTGTTGTTTGTTCCATGTATATATCTATGAATAGAATTATTAAATTGTTTGCGGCTCAATGATAGTATAAAGATATTATTAAATAATAATATTTATATTAATACATGTGGAAATGTGGATAACCATAATCCTTAGTATTTATTTGAAGATACTGTCTTGTAAAAACACTAAATATTGTGTATTTTAGTTTCACACACAAAAAAGTTGTGTAGATAAGTTGTTAACAGAATTTATAATAATATCCACGGAGAATGCACAAGATATGAAAATGAACATCAACTTTGGAAAAATTATGCAAGACATCATGACTGCATCCAATCTGAATCAAATGGAAGTCTCAGAAATGCTTGGGGTAAGACAAAGCCAGGTAAGTAACTGGATAAATGGAAAAAGTTTACCTGGATACTATTCCATTAAGATGATTTGTGAAAAACTAAAAGTTAGTGCGGATTTTCTTTTGGAAATTAACGATAACAATTAAAAAAGGCGTTACGCCTTTTTTGTTTTACAGATATTATCTTGTTAAAAAGTATGCAAGAGCCGCGGCGGCACCTATTGTAAGGATAATACCAAATACAAGACCGAATACACGTCTTCCACTTACGGGATATCTACCGGTCACCTTTCCTGTTGCCCCGTTAATATAAACGTTAAAGTTTTTGTCTTTGTACTGGTAGTTTGTTATGTAAAGAGGAAGAAGAACATAGTTAAATCTCTTGTCATTGTAACGTGTTTGAATGTCCAAAAAAGAGACGCTGTCTGCACGGTGCTTGCGAATAACGCGTGTACGAATATCTTGCTTTATAAAGCGTGAAAATTCGTTAAAACACTCCTCAAGGGTTCTAGAATAATGCTCGGCAACTATACCGCTTAGATATTCTTGGCGGTATACCTTTACTTGGCGTAAATCAAATGGTTTTAAACGATTAAAGTTTTTGGATGTTATACGATTTCCACTTTGATAAAATACATCCATGTAATCTTGAAAAATCATACCACTTACACGGAACCAATGTGTGGTAGTTACCGTCCTTGCATTCTGTCCGTGACCTACGGTTCGTGTCACGGTACGCCCCAGTGTTCCATTGTAAATGTTTTCTGTTTTTGTGGAAAAAGACCAGCAAGGTGTATACAGTTTATTTATATTCTTTCGCACATCACTTCTTTTAAATCCTTTGGGTGCAAAGAATTTGGACTTAGCCCATTTTCGAAATCGGTCTATAGACGATTGTTCGGTTATTTGAAATGGTATTACCGAATCCGGTTTGATACCTGGCATTTCGTTGATATCTTGAATCTTTGCGCTGCCACAGAATACGCATTGTGTTGCGATATCTGTCTTAGAAAGAACCTCTTTGGCACCACAGTTAGTACATTGCGCAACACGACCGTCTGTCCATTGCTCGTGAGATTTTAAAATATCTGCGGTTATTTGCCTGCGCTGAACTTTTTCATCGTCATTAAATTCTGTTGTATTGCCACAATGGCCGCATTTAAGTCCGCCAGAAGCCACATCAAAATTCATGTTTGCACCGCATCCACCACACTTATTTTGTTGGATATTTGCGGCTTCTGCTTCGCTGATTACTGTTTCTTGGTCTTGGTTTGTTTGTTGTTGATTGTTCATGGATTTAGTATAACCCGTGCGATGAAGTCGCACAAGTAAATCTTACACTAGTGTTCACAAAGCGTAGCGAATAAAATACAATAAATTTGTTTGATAAAAAAACTTTTTTTGTATATCATTTGATATGGAAGACAAAAGAACAATTATAGTAATCGAAGGTGCAAGTGGTGCAGGTAAAGACACAACAATAAAGGAATTAATTAAACGAAATCCAAAATTTGCAAAAATGCCATCCGTGGCGACACGAAAGATGCGTGAAGGTGAGAGCCAAGGAAACCCGTACTTTTTTTGTTCAAAGGAAGAATTCGAGGAAAAGATAAAAACAGGTGCTGTGTTTGAATATACACAATTGGGTCGCGACGGCGAGTATAGAGGGATGAGCAGCGATATAATTGACGACATGTTGAAACAAGGTAAAATTCCGTTAAAAGATTGTGACAATATTGGTGTGACCGCGTTAAAGGAAAAATATGGCAAAAAATCAGTATTAACAATATTCATGGATATTCCAAAAGAAGAGATTGCAAAAAGACTTTGTGGACGAGGAGGATGCCCGCAAGATATACAAAGCAGATTGGATGAATACGAATCATATGTCAAATTGAACAAACCATATTACGACCATATTGTAGACAAACTAGATCTGCAGGAATGTGTGGAAGAAATTGAAAATATCATTTGTAAAAATACGCAAAAATGTTTAAACTAGTACTATACGATGGGGATAATACAATTTGCGCAGACCAGGCCGTACAAGATTATTTTTATAGCGTGTTTGGGACTTGCATGTCTTTTCTTGCTGCTTGGTGGGATTTTTGCAATGACGGGCGGCGATACCATGCCAACAAGCATAGTTATCACAGGACTTAACCAACGTGGTGATGGCGAATATGATTTGGTTATGAATTCGCGCAATGCCCCGCTACAGGTTAATACAACGCCTGGGAACTTGACAAATACACCGGTTTGGTTTGATATCCAAGGTGCGGGATCTGCAAGTATAAGAATAGAGCCAATGCAAATGAAAAGTGGTGAAACCGCTATGGTTCATCTTAACAATAATCCATATGGTGTTCCCTTTTTTACAAATCCGGCCCAAGCGGGTAACATAAGAATATATGTCCACTGTGGACCACACGTACGTGTTATTAACGTAAGAATTGATTTACCGCAAACCGCAGTTAATCTCCGTGTTGGTATGGACAGATTAAATGAATGGGGCAGTTTTCAACCGCACCCAAGCAATGAAATCAGCATATCCAATTATATAGAAGGCTTATATTCTTGGCCTTCGGTAGAAAGATATCGTTTAAGAATTGAATTAGATGTTTTTGGCATAACAAATGTATTTACGAACGTAGGGTTGTCTTGGAACCCTACGGTGGGATTGCCAATAATGAGTCCGCAGAACTTGTTCGGAATATCAATAGAAGAAGCAGAATGGAGTGACACCGAAATAGAAATTCGCGAGGGCGGGATAATATTTATCCCAGATTGGTCTAGAAGTCCAGACATAGAAGCCAGATTTGAAATAGTTCTTAGATACCAAGGTTTTGAATTCCGAGAAGCAATAACCTTTAGAACAGTTGCATAATATAAAAATATCAAAATAAAAAGGGCACGCGCCCTTTTATTTACTTAACTTTTTTGTTATGTGATTTACTAATTTCTTTATTGGCACACGCTCTTGCTTCATGGTGTCTCGGTACCGAATTGTTACGCAATCATCTTCCAAAGTTTCAAAGTCCACGGTTACACAAAACGGTGTGCCAATTTCATCTTGGCGGCGGTAACGCTTTCCGATACTTGCTGTTTCGTCGTATGTTGTCATAAAGTTTTTTGCCAATAATGCAAAGATTTCGTCAGATTTTTCGCCCAAATCCTTTTTTTGCAGCGGCAAGACCGCAACCTTATAAGGTGCTAAACAAGGTTTTAATTTCAGCACAACACGTACGTCATCCCCTTCTAAAGTTTCTTCATGATACGCATTACAAAGCACAGCCAGAACAAGGCGGTCACATCCGTGACTGGATTCAATTACGGTAGGGATGTATTTTTCGTTTGTCACTGGATCTACGTATTCCATGTTTTTACCACTATGCGTTTGGTGGTTTCCAAGGTCAAATGTACCGCGGTGATGTGTTCCGCCTATTTCACCAAAACCAAATGGAAAGTTATATTGTGCGTCTACCGCAGCCTTTGCATAGTGAGATAATGCGGTACCATGATCTTTGAACTTTAATTGCTTTTTTTCAATGCCAAGGCGCTTGATATAAAATTCCATCGCACGGGATTTAAACATTTCGTAATCATCCATGCTTGTGCTCGCGTGTGTAAAGTACTGATACTCCATCTGTTCGAACTCTACTGTTCTGAATGTAAAGTTACCTGGGGTAATCTCGTTTCTGAATGCTTTTCCTATTTGTCCTACACCAAAAGGTAACTTTAAGCGTGAAACGCGTTGAAGGTTTTGAAAGTTAACAAATTGGGCTTGCGCGGTTTCTGGGCGCAGATAAACCACACTGGAACTGTCATCTGTTACACCGCGATTGGTCTTGAACATTAGGTTAAATTGACGGATCTGTGTCCAGTCACTTTTACCACAATGTGGGCAATTAATTTTATTTGCTTCAACGTATTCATCCATCTGTGTCGTTGACATTGCATCTGTATCTATACTTTGCTTTTTGCCTATTGGACTGTTCGCAATCAGATTATCTGCACGGTGACGTGTTTTACATGATTTACAATCCTTTAATGGATCCGAAAAACCGCCAACGTGGCCACTTGCCACCCATACGTTTGGATTCATCAAAATACCACCATCTATACCTACGGCATTTTTGTCCTCTTGCACAAAAAATTTCCACCATTCGCGTTTGATTGAATTCTTTAATTCAACACCAAGCGGACCGTAATCCCACGTATTGGCAAGACCGCCGTAGATTTCGGAACCCGGAAATATGAATCCACGGTTTTTTGACAGTGCCACGATTTTGTCTAACTTGGATTGGTCATTTTTTATTTTTTCGCTCATTTAATTTCTCCTTATTTTTTAAAAAAACATCTATCGGGTTTTGTGATTCCGCCAGATGTTTCGTTTTCGAATATCTTGTTGCGGCGATTCAAAGATAATTCTTGCCCGCGCAACTTCTAAATGTGCGGACTACCTTATCCCGCCTCCCCCGTTAACCTTCTTGAAATTTATTTTCATGCAAACACAAACTCCTTAGATGTTATGAGATATTATATGTTATTTGTTGGAATTAGTCAATTAAATTATAATTTTAATCTCTTTCTTTAACACTTGTGGCTTCTGGGATAGAAAAACCTTCCCAACCCATAAACTTGCTACATTGACCAAATTTAATTTGTTTATCATATTCCAATTCAGGTCCGTATCCCACCCCACCAAGATCAGATTCATATTGAACCTCTCTGCTGCAACCAGTTATTTCTGACACGTAATACGTTGAACCTCGATTTTGCGACGGATCAACGCATTTAATTCCGCTTGGATAAAGTGCTCCACGCGGAATTCTTCTGTCATCAATGTACTCGGCAAAAGACTCGTCAACTGGTGCCATTTGATTAACAAGGTCGTTGATTTCCTTTTGAATTGCTTTTCTTTTCTCCAACATAAACCTGTCAGGTCTATAACTTGAAATCTGACTATCTCTTTTTTCTTCAAGAGCGTCAAATTTAAGCATAAGTTCGCTTTTTTTCTTCATTACAGATTATATCTTATTTTTGATATCAAAGTCAATATACGTATTAAAAATCAATTGTTTTCAAAATCTTTTTTTGAAAATGAATAACCCGAATACACAAACAATGCAAGGGTACACGCAACCACCACCCCGCTTACAAGAACAAATCCAAGCATATTTTGAACGAACAGGCTTTGTGTGGCTTGGTTCCCGCGAAAGCCTATTAAATCTAAACTGACACCAATAATGAACATTATAAAGGCATTACTAACCTTTGTGCAAAATGTTAAAAATCCCGCACTAACCGCGGTTTTGTCGGTATTGTTTTGTCGGTTGGCGCGGTCTATGCAATCCGCAAACATACTTATCGGCAGCGAGTACAAACATCCACTACCCACCCCACATATAAAAATGGTCAATGCAACCAATGGCAATACCGCATATGGGTTAATCTGGTTACGGAACGCAAGAGCCATTCCAAAAGCCAAGATACCAAGTATGACAACAATGATTGCCACGATAAGTGCGGTAACTTTGTCCGTTCGTTTGGAAAAATGATACCAAATCGGTTGTCCCACAATAATACCGATTATCAACGAAACCATTACGACGGGAATCTCATTTGTAGAAAATTGAAATGTAAACGTAAACACATGTAACCCAAGCGATGTAATGAATGCCGCAGCGCTAAGCGATATTGCATACCCCAAAATTAATCGCCCAACGTTCTTTTGTTTTACAACCGAGAAAAAATCCGTGATGATACCTTTGCTTTTTTCTTGATTTTCGTTTGGTATTGGCTTGTATATTGGCCGATGTTTATAGGTTCCAAAAAATACAATCAACCCACATATAATACACAGGATGGATGTAACTATCGCTATGTCACGATAGCCTTGGCTGGATGCGCCCATGGTTGCATATCGTGTCGGAGACAAAAAAACGATCATCAACAGTGAAGGGACCAGTAAACTTAGAAAACTAAAAACTGTTTTATAATTTTGCACAAGGGTTCTGTCTTGATAACTCTTGGATAAATCTAATCCCAGTGCCTGATACGGTGTGGAATAAAACGTATTAAATGTTTCAATCCCCAGCAACAATGTCAACAAAAGCACAAATTTTGCCCAAATAGGTAACCCAGGATTTATTGACCAAACCAAGATATTGAAAACTGCAACCATAATTGCACCAACCAACAAATATCCATGTCGCTTACCGAAGAAACGGCTTCTAGTTTTATCCGAGAAATGCCCCACAAATGGGTCCGTCGTCGCATCCCAAACTGTGGAAATTGCAATTGCAACTCCCATCAAAGCGCCTGGAATACCTAAAATACCGGTTCCAAAAAACATAAGAAACGAATTCATGGTTTGCACCGTCGAACCATATCCAAAAGCCCCTACACCATATAGGAGTTTGGTTCGATGTGAAACAGGTTTTGATGAAGTAGAATCTTCCACATCTATATGTATTAGATGTAAGGGTTATATATTATGGATTACTTCTCCAAGAAAAGCACACCAATCGTATTGCGGCCACAGTGAATTGTAATTGTTGGACCGGCTTGGATTTGGTGAACTTCTTGGAATCCGGCTGCTTTGACTTCTTTGGTTACGTCTTCTACAATCGCTTTATCTATGTCCGAGAACGCAATCATTGCTATTGTCTTGTCCGCGTTTGCAAATTGCTCAACCTTAAATGCGGTGTATTCTTTTACGGCTTTTGCAAATTCACCTTTGAACTTTTTACCTGGTACCAATTTGCCTTCTTCATTCATTATCAACGAAGGACGGATTTTCAACAGATTCGCACCCAAAAGTTGCAATCCGCTTGCACGACCGCCCTTGTGAAGGAACTTCAGATCCTTTATAATAAAACTAATGTTGGTTTTTGCAATAATGTTTTCCAACTCTGCCAAGATCTCTTCCAAAGATTTGCCCTGATTTGCCAGGTCTTGTGCCTTCATTGCAATAAAGGACAATCCCATACAAAGAGATTTTGAATCAACTACGCGGACATTTTTAAAATCCTTTGCAACACGTTTTGCATTTTCGTGGCTGGCGGATACGGCGGAACTGATGGACACATGAATATGCTGCCCGCCGTCTTTTGTGTATTTTTCAAAAATTTCGCGATATTGTTCTTCGGTTGGTGCATTAGTTTTTGGTGTTTTGTTGTCTACCTCGACCGCCTTGTAAATATCGTTGGGGGTAAGATCTTTATCCAAAAAGAAATCATCTCCTATGACTATACCGGTGTATGCCTTTTCGATATTATATCTATTAAGCAGTTCTTGGTTAAAATCTGCTGGACTGTCTACACTGACTGTAATTTTTGACATTTAAATTCTCCTTTTAGTTATGCCTTTAAGGGGCATATTACATTCTATATTTATGTTTTGCGGGTGTCAAACATTTGTAGTAACTATACAAGAAAAAAGGGCTTTGTAGCCCTTTTAAATTAAGTATAAATACGAATTACCATTTGTAATGTGCAAATGCTTTGTTGGCTTCTGCCATCTTGTGGACTTCTTCTTTTTTCTTGAATGCAGCCCCGGTTTGATTGTATGCATCAATCATTTCGGCGGCAAGACGGTCTTCCATTGTTTTTTCGTTACGCTTTCGGGAAAAGTTCACAAGCCAACGAATTGCAAGGGTCTGGCGACGTGCGGGACGTACTTCCATAGGTACTTGGTAGTTAGAACCACCAACGCGTCTTGCTTTTGTTTCAAGCAAAGGCATCAGGTTATCCAACACCTGCTGAAATGCGGTAATTGGTGCAACGTTTAACTTTTTGCCCATCTGTTCAAATGCACCATATACGATGGATTGAGCAACACCTTTTTTACCATCTAACATAATTTGGTTGATAAGTTTGGTTACAACTTCGCTCTTGTAGATTGGGTCTGGTAATACTTGTTTTGGTGGAATTCCACTTCTTCTTGGCATGATTTATATTCTCCTTTTGCAACGTGACGTTGCATCCGATACGCTTCGCGGTGCTTTGTCACTTACCTTTTATGAAAGAATTACTCTGATTTTCTTTCAAGGTTTTTATTTTCACGCGTGCCTCGCGTTACTTTCAGATGTTATATAAACTTCGTTATACTTTGTCAAGCATCGCTATCCCATCGGGTCACTTACATTAAGTAAGTTCCCCTCGTGACATCTTGCTTTCCTCGTCTAACTCGTTTCTCTGACATCTGCTTTTCAGTTAGATTTATTTTGATGTTGTCTTTGGCTTCTTTGCACCGTATTTTGAACGGGCTTGTTTACGGTTGGCGACCCCTGCGGTATCCAATGTTCCGCGTACGATATGGTAACGAACACCTGGAAGATCCTTTACACGTCCGCCACGCACAAGAACCACACTGTGTTCTTGAAGGTTGTGTCCGATCCCAGGGATGTATGCGGTACCTTCTTGCTTGTTACTGAAACGTACACGCGCAACCTTACGTAAAGCCGAGTTTGGTTTCTTAGGCGTGGTTGTTTTCACCTGTAAACATACCGCACGTTTTTGTGGGCATGATTCCAAGATTGGTGATTTTGACTTGGATGTGACTTGTTTTCGTCCTGTTCTGACCAATTGATTGACTGTAGGCATTTTTGTCTCCTTGTGAACCATGTGCATTATATGGATACATGGCTCGATAATTTTTGTCTTTTAAACTGTGTCACAGAAAAAAAGAAAGCCGAAAAGGCTTCAATATAATATCATGGCGTGGGATATGCGTCAAGGGGTTTGAATTAAAAAACTCAGGGAGTACCTGAGTTCAAAATAAATTTGATTAACTTCCTCGCTCGATATCTTCTGCGATTGTTGCTTGTTGTGTTGCGCCTCTTAAATATGCGAGAATATCCTGTGGAATACCTTGTGAGAATTCTGCTGTCATCCCAGATTTTGTTTGTTCTGGAAGATTTGTCTGGTTTTGAAGTGATCCACTTAATTTGTTCATCCCTGCCGCAAAACCTGTCGGAACAATTTTCCCATCCATAATGGTCATGTCTGGGAAATCGTTATCTCTTATTGTTTCCATGTGTCTACCTCCGAACTGCTATAACCAATTATAGGTCAAATTTTGAACTTTGTCCATAAATAATTTTACTATGTCAGTTATTGAAATAAAAACATTAGACAATATGTTATTCTTTAGGATAAAATGAAATATATTAAAGAGGGGAAAACATGCCAAAGTTTACATATCCAATCGTTTTCATATATAACCAGGAAGAAGAAAAATACAACGGGTTCATCCCGGATTTATCCATATTCGCAGAGGGCGAAAAGATGGAAGACGTATACGCAAGTGCCGAGGACCTTATCCACCAATATTTTGGTCTCGCATTAAAACATGACTTGGACTTTCCCGCCCCATCCACACTGGAAGAAATTTCAAGTAAATGGGAAGGATTCAAAATCAGTTTACTTACCGCAACCATCAAAGATTAATTACAAGAGGCAAAGAGCCTCTTTTGTTTTGTATTTTCAAAATATTGTGCTAGCCTTATTGATATAATATTTTAAGGAGGAAAAATATGAAAAATCAAAGAAACGGTATCGTTTCAATTATACTGGGGGTGTTGTTATTTGTGCCATTGGTGCTGCCATTGGTCGTGTTCAGAACAACAATACTTAACAGAACAAACGACAATGGTCAAAACGCATTTGACCTGATTGGGAATCTTGGTGACATCGAGAATACGTGGTTGTTGCTGACAGGAATCTTTTCCATTGTAACAATGGTTGTTGCGGCTTTGTTGATTGTGTTTGGTGTAATGTTGTTCTTGGCAAATAAAAAGAGCAAACTTGGGAAACGATACAGTCTAATAACACTAGTCGGATGTGCGGTTGGTCTTGTTACTGCGGTGTTTGCGATTATATTTGTAATATCCACAGACAACATTTCTCTGTTCGGAATTGCGGGTGCAGCAACACGTGTTGGAATTGGTGCAATAATCTTGGCAGTTGTTGGTGCAATCGGTATTGCTCAAGCATTTGTCCTGCCGAAAAAGTAAAATGAGGTAATATATATGTTCTTTAGAAAGAAAAAAGATCCCCTGCAAGAGGAACTGGAACAAATGCGCAGAGAGTCCGAGGCACGTCAATCACAACCCACTGCCAACTGGCAAACAACTCAGTCTACTGCTAGTTGGGATAACAGACCGTCAAGTTCGGGATCTTTCAGAATGATTGTCGAAGACATTTTTTCAATCACAGGGCGTGGGACGGTTCTGACTGGGCAAATAGAATCTGGACAAATTCGTGTAGGAGACACAGTTTTAATAAACAATAATCTAAGAGGCAAAATAACTGGTGTAGAAGCATTCAGAAGAACTTTGACAGAAGCACAAGCCGGTGAAAAGGTGGGGTTGTTGATAAACCTTAACAGAAACCAAATATCACGCGGAGATGTAATTACAAAGTAAAAACAAGAAGTTTTAGTCACACAAAAAAAGAGGCACTACGCCTCTTTTTTAATTGTAATTTGAATTATGCAAGTGGTGGTATAACCTTTACCCCAACACCCATTGTGGATGTAACCACAACGTTTTTCATGTAAACACCTTTTGCAGAGTTTGGTTTTGCCTTGTTAATTGCGTTAATCAAAACAGTATAGTTCTGTGCAAGTTTCTCCGCGCCAAACGAAACCTTTCCAATCAAACAGTGAATGTTATTCCCCTTGTCTAAACGATATTCTACCTTGCCGCCTTTTGCATCGTTAACTGCTTTGGTTATGTCGTTTGTTACTGTACCGGATTTTGGGTTTGGCATCAAACCTTTTGGTCCAAGAATCTTTGCAACACGACCCACAACACCCATCATGTCTGGGGTTGTAATACATACATCAAAGTCCAGCCAGTTATTACTGGTAATCTTTGTGATGATGTCCATTTCGCCAACGTGGTCGGCACCGGCTTTTTTTGCTTCTTCCGCTTTGTCACCCTTTGCAATTACAAGAACACGTAATGTTTTACCTGTTCCGTTTGGCAATACCACCGTACCACGTACTTGTTGGTCGGCTTGTCTGCCATCTACACCAAGCCGAACGTGTAATTCTACACTTTCATCAAACTTGGCTGTCGCATTTTCTACTACAAGTTTCAATGCTTCCTCTGCGGGATACTGTTTTGTTGTATCCACTTTTGATAATTTTTCGAGGTATTTTTTAGATTGTTTCATGTTTGCTCCTTATATAATATTAGTCAACTACCACAACACCCATTGAACGGGCTGTACCTTCGACCATGCTGATTGCACTTGCAATGTCTGTTGTGTTTAGATCCACCATTTTCTGTTGCGCAATTTTTTCGACCTGGGCACGTGTGATTTTACCCACTTTGTCTGTATTAGGCTTTTTTGAACCCGCAGGCAGACCAAGTTCTTTTTTAATAAGAACAGCCACAGGCGGTGTCTTTAATTCCCAGTCAAATGTTCTGTCAGTGTAAATGGTAACAACAACTGGTATAACCAGACCGGCGTCCTTTGCAGTTGCGTCATTAAAACCTTTTACAAATTGTGGAATGTTAATTCCGTGTGGTCCCAGCGTAGATCCAACCGGTGGAGCCGGGGTGGCTTTTCCCGCCGCGATTTGGAGTTTAACCTGGGCCTTAATTGGTTTGGACATAATTTATGTTTCTCCTTTTTTGTGGTGCAAACAAATCTACGCATAAAAATTTACGTGGATTCTCCCACAGGTGTTATTATATCCTATTAAATTTAATTTGTAAAGATTTAAATGCTATTATCCCAATACAGGCTCTTGGGTTAAATTGACCCCAAGTCTTTTCCAAACCATGGATTCTTCGTCAGAAATCATGTATGATGTGTGAACCTCGGCACCCTTCAATTGTTTAATTGCATCCAAAGCATGTGCAGACAATTCGTTTGTAACCGCACTGGACGCCAGAATAACCAGAATCTCGCCCAAACGCAGGTGGAATCTTTTCTCTCCCAGAATTTGGGTTTTTAATTCAGTGGTTTTTTGCATTATGTTATCGGGGATAATTCGAATCTTGGAATTAAGAGACAATAATTTTCCAACCGCTTTTAAAAGCAATTCGCTGGATGCACTGGTAAATCCGTTTGCAGTTGCAGATAAAATTTCGCCGGTTGAAAGTTGTATAGACGCGGAATGTTTACTTTCCTTTTCTTGTAACTTTGCTGTGTGTACCACTACCCCACGGTCAGTTGGGTTCAGTGAAAGTTGTTTCATTAACAAGACCATACGGGACACCGTGTCTTCACCCACCTTGCCTTGTTTGAAATAGCACAGGGTTTCAAAGTACCTGCGGATAATCTCTTGTTTGCATGCGGCTTCAACTGCTGCATTATCATTAATACAAAATCCTACCATATTAACGCCCATGTCTGTTGGACTGTGATAAATATCTTTTCCGTAGATATGACGAAAGATATTTTGCAGTAATGGAAATGCCTCGATATCACGGTTATAGTTAACCGCAACAACACCATATTTTTCAAAGTGATAGTGGTCTATTACATTCACATCATTAATGTTTACGGTAGAGGCTTCGTAGGCGATATTCAACGGATGCCTTAATGGCAAATTCCATACGGGTACAGTTTCAAATTTTGCAAAGCCGGCCTTTTTATTGCCGTTCTTGGCCTCATGATAAAGTTGACTTAACCCTACACCCATCTTACCACTTTTTGCACCGGGACTGGTTATTAGAACAATGGGCTTGGTTGTTTGGATGAAGGGGTTTACACCAAAACCACGATCGCTAAGAACCAAATCTACATTTGTTGGATAACCCATAATTTTATTAAAAAGATGAACTTTTATGCTGCGTTGTTCTAATTTGCGTTTATATGTGATCACGGATGGTTGGGAATCAAATTTATTAATTACCACAGAATTTACAAGCAATCCAACATCCTTGAAACTTTCAATAAGTTGTATTGTATAATCCTCGTAACTAATCCCTACATCGTGTCTGCGTTTACCAGACTCGATATCTTCGGCGGCGATGGTAATAATTACCTCAACCTTTTCCTTTATATTAAGAAGCATTTTAATCTTTGTGTCCGGATCAAAGCCAGGCAAACAACGAGAAATATGGTGGTCATCAAATAACTTTCCACCAAATTCAAGATATAGTTTTTTAAACTTGGAAACACGTTCTAAAATCTTTTCCGACTGTAACTTTATGTATTTCTGTTGATCAAATGCGTTCATTTTTAATTGTACAGATTTTTTTGTATTTTGTCCAATCAAATCTTTGTGATTTCGTATCCGTCTTTGGTATCTATAATCTCGTACCCAAGTGTTTTGATTTCCTCTCGTAACTTGTCCGCTGTTTTGAAATCTTTTGCTTTTTTTGCATCCATGCGTGCATTTGCAATTTTGGTTACCAGTGACGGGATTTTAACATTTGATTTGGCGATTTCTTTGTTAATCGCTTCTTCTAATGATAATGACAGTACACTATCAAATTCAATAATTAAATCATAGATTTCTTTGTTTGGTCCGTTTTTCACCAACTCCCACACCAGTGCAAGGGCACGTGGCGTATTCAAATCGTCCGAAATTGCATCATGAAAACGTTTACGATATTCATCAAAATCAATTGCAATTAACGCGTTGATAAGCGAAGTTTTGTGACGCACAAGTTCGCGTACAAGATTATCATAGCCAGTCTGTGCACCTTTTAATGCTTCGAAGGTGAAGTTAATAATTGTACGGTAATGAGTACCCAATGCAAAATATCGATATGCCAAAGGATTGAAACCCATTTCTTCCAATTGGGGAATTGTATAAACGTTGCCAAGACTTTTGGACATTTTTTTGCCATCAACCTTGACAAATTCGTTATGTATCCAAAATTGTGCAACCGGTTTATTTGTCAGTGCCTGGGTTTGCGCAATTTCGTTTGTGTGGTGGATTGGGATGTGGTCTATCCCACCTGTGTGAATATCAAAGGTATCTCCAAAGTGATGGCGTGCGATTGCGGAACATTCGATGTGCCAACCTGGGCAACCAACACCCCATGGTGAATCCCATTTCTGTAATGCGGTTGGTTTTGTGATTTTCCACAATGCAAAGTCATTTTGATTTTTCTTTTCACCCATTTTTATACGGGCACCGGCTTTGTCCCCTTTTTGTTCCTTTTTACCGCTTAGTTCATAGTACTTTGGAAACAGCGAAGCATCAAAATAAACACCGTCACTGATTTGGTATGTAAAGCCTTTTTTTTCTAACCCGGATACATGCTCAATCATTTGTGGTACATATTTTGATGCAGGTGCTAAAATCTTTGGATGGCGGATATTCAACTTTGCACAATCACGAAGAAATTCGTCCGTGTATTGTTTGGCAATTTGCATCGGGTCTAAATTGGCTTTGCGTGCGGCAACTTCTATTTTATCCTCGCCCTCGTCTGCATCACTTTGCAGATGTCCAACGTCGGTTGTATTGATAATGTCATTTATATCAAAACCGATATATTCCAGACTCTTTTTTAAAATATCTGTGAATATATAGGCACGCATATTGCCAATGGAGGGTGTACCATAAACGGTAGGGCCGCACGTATAAATGCGGGCTGTGCTACCATCCAGTGGTGTAAAAACCTCTTTCTTTCGTGTAAGAGTATTAAATAATTTCATATATAAATTTATACCTTATATTTGCAAAGGTGCCAAGCAAATCAATTGGATTGTTTTACAGGGTATTCATCAGTTGGCATAATAACAAGAGATCGCATGACAGAATCATCAATTATTCCCAATCTTTCCAAAAATGCGAGATACGACATGGACACAATGAATTGCCCTTTGGAAAAGTGTATTGTTACATTTGTGCTGGTGACATTGATTCGGTCAAATTCAAGATTATTATCTTCAAGATATTGTTCAATTTGGTTTTTATTCATTTGTCTTCCTTGAGTTCATTTTTAACACTTTCGTTTTCGTCCATGGCTTTTCTAAGACCGGACAACGCACGAAGAACTTCGCTTTGGTCGTATGTTTGGGTTGCGGTTACAGTGGACGAAGAACTCTTTGTCTTTTGAAAGTTATACGTTGGTACTGGTTTTGGAGATTCCTCTTTGACTTCTTTGATGGATTGAATCTCTTTCGTATTGGTAGAGTTCTCTGCACTTTGTCTAAAGTCAATGGCTTTTTGAGACGAAACAATTTGTTGCTCTTCGCCATCGCTCAGGTTTTTAACATGCAAACTTTCATTTAATATTTCCGCAGCGTTGTCGTTAATACGGTGTGTTTGTTTGTGTCCTGTCATTTCATATCCAGAAATTGAACCGTCTGTATAGCGAACTTCGTCGCGTGCATATACTGAACTGGTTACTGTTTCTGTACGCTCTACGGTTTGTCCGGATGAATTTGTTGTGACAATTGTGTTTGGTGTGGCTTCTTGTTTTACAGGGGTATTGGTACTTTGCGAGGCTGGCGTTGGTTTTGGCTCGGTTTTAACCGTTTCCTTCTTTGGTTCCACCTGTTTTGCGGATTTCACCACTTTGGCGGGTGCAACCTTTTTTTGCACTGGTTTTGCCTTTTGTGTCGCAGATGGTACACTCTCAGATTTTTTTGTTGCTGGTTTCGCTTCCTTTGCAGGGGTCTTGCTTGATGATTCTTTAACGGCTTCAGTTGGTTGAGAAAGTACCTCTCCAGGCTGTCTTTCTTCTTTTTCAACCTTTTCCTCTTTCATAGGTGTAGGTCCTGTAGGTTCGGTTTCTTTTGTCTTTGTTGGGGCTATATCTTTTTTTGACTCTGGCTTTGATTTTGGTTCATATGATTCCTTTATTGGTGCAGCAATAGGTGTTTCCTTTTTTTGCTTTGGTTCTTCTGTGGCGGGCGCATTATCACAGTTACAAAAACAACTACCCTTTTCACAGATACATGGACAAAGAAGTGAAGCAACATAATTAAATATGCAAATAAGACCAATTGCAACTAATGGAATCCAAAGCACCGTTGCGGCGGTCGCGGCAAAAATAAAACTAACAAGTGCCAGCACAACAAAAACAAAACCCAACACAAAAAATCCATTACGTGTATTGGATAAACGTTTTTGTTCGCGTGGACAGCCGATTTTGTCGCGGCGTTTTTTGTGGGTCGCCACAAATAAAATCCAAAGCAATAATACCAACCCGACCAAAGCAACCGCAATAATAGCAAGTACAGCAGCGGTCAGTATTCCCGCAAACGCGGATATTCCATTTGAAAGAAAGTTGTACATGTTGTCTCCCCTCTTTTGTAAATTATATATGTAAAAAGGATTGCACAGCGTTAACTATACAATCCTATTATACCATATTTACCTGTCAAAAATCTATACTTTCCTTAAAAATTATACCACTGGAGGACGACGTACAAAGAGAGTGGAAAGAATGTCGTCAATTTGGGCTTGTGGAAGATCAAGGTCGTTCATATGTGCTTCGAAATCATCCCAAAGGTCGTCTTCAATAGCAATTTGGATGTTACCAAGTTCTACCAAGTCAACAAACACCTGACCGGTTTCGTCGATAAGGTCGATGATTTGCTCACCTGTAAGATTCTGTCCATCATCAAGGGCGGTAAGAACATTATTCATACCATTTCCAAGAAGGTACATAGCCTCTAGTGTTTCGTACCATGTTCCGGTAAATGTTACGGACATTGTGCCATCCGCGATACTTAGATGGTCTTCAACAAGGTCTTCGATAATACCGGCTACGATTGGACCAATAACATTATCGTTTTTAAGGTTGTACATAAAGTCGCTGTTAAAAACTGAATCAATGATGTCACTGATGTTTCCGCCTGCAATAACGTTCAGCATTTGAATTGCACCTTGAAGTGTTTGTAGATGCTGGCGCCAGTTAAGGTCTGGATCCGGTTGAGCCAAACGGTCAAGGATATCGTTAAGAATTGTTTGTACTGTTGGGTCTTGGGCGGTAAGGTCGATATTATCATTAATGAAACGTGTTGCAACCAATCTGATATTGTGGCTGATACCGATTTCCATTGTAAATATTTGCAATATGTCCGCAACTGCATCACGAACGTTTGGATCCATATCACCAATTATATCAAGAACATCTGCATCGTCATCCAACATTTCATTGATACCTACGATCGCTTCGGTAGCGGTGATAAAGATACGTGTAAGGTCATACGCAGTAGCATCCCAGTTAAGGGTCCCCAGTTGCGCTTCTCCTGCGGTAAAGTTGAACATTTGCATCAATGGAAGTCTTACCAATGCAGGTGTTTCAAATGCAGGTGCAGGTCCTGCAACAAGAATGTGTTGAAAGAATCCAAGTTGGAACACAGATGTAAAAAAATCATTAAGCACACTGTCACTTGGATTTGCTCCAATAATTGTGGACAATGTGTTCATTGCATCGCTTAGGTCGCCACTGTCTTCGCCAAAGTTACTGATAACACCATCTAGACCATCAAACAATGTGTAGTATTCTCCGTTAACATTAAATGTGTCACCGAACAATGAACGGATGATGTTTATTGCTGCGCGCATGTCGCCGCGGATAAAGTCATAGTTCATTCGTGAAATTGCAGATACAAGTGCATTATTGAATTCAATGTTAACCGCGTGCCATTGTGCAGTTTGGTCGTCTTCGTCGTCTATATCACTGTCTCGTGGAAGAATTGTAAGTATTGGTGTACCATCTTCGTCTAGGAAAAGATCGGTGTCGGCTGCAAAACCTTCTAGACCCTCTGCACTGTTTGCAAGCAGGCGGAATGTGCGAATTTCAAATAACTTGTTAATAAGTTCGTGCATAGCGTCCCAGTACGCATCATCCAGATATCTGAATCCCTCGGTCATAGAACGTTCTTCACCATTTTCGTCAAACATCAACGCGTTTTGAATTGCAACAAAGTCACGCATAATTTCGTTACCGGTTAAGATATCTTGGCGAAGGCGAATGTTTTCTTGGCCTGGCATTCGGACGGTAAGAAGATACCCAAGCATAGGTCCAGACAAGGCACGCATTCCGGTAATTCGTGTAATAACACCGTATGCGGAACTGTTTATTTCATCGTTAAATTCAGACATATCTGTCAGAAAGTTTCGCATATCGTCGTTGTGCAGGTATTCCATGTTCCATGTTGTGAACTCGGGCTCGTAATTATCCATTGTGTTAATTGTCCCGAGAATTCCATTCACAGGAATCATAAGGAAGAAAAATAAAACAAGACCTTGCGCAGCACCTACCAACATTCCAAACAAACGTCTTCTTGGCATGTCTTTTGTTTCGACGCGATCCATACCATTGGCGGTTTTACCATTGGTAACTTGTCTTTGTCTTGGTGCAACCTTGCCGGCAAAAATCCAAAAAATAATCAAAGATATAAACCTTAAAACAAACAACAACCCAATAAAGACAACCAGGTTCAAGATAGCAAGCGGCATTCTGGAAAAAAATTCTGCTAATCCATCAAAATTATAGTGAAGTGCGTACAAATCGTTGTTACCGTAAAGTACTTCTTCATAGAACAATCTGTCTGCTGTATTTGCCATACTTCGGGTGAATAGCGGGGTCATAAAAAATGCAATCAGCAATGCAGGTACCAAAGTAGCCAAACGGAACCAGCTTTTTCTAAAACCACGACAAAGTCCAACCAGCATCCCGAGAGCAAGGCCGAATAACAACAATCCAAGTAATGAAAGTGTTACCGAACTTACATTCATAAAATCCCTCCTTGATTAATTTACAACATACATATATTATGTATGCATCAAACACACATAAAGTATCATGAATTAGGGACTTTTGCAAATGTTTTAATTTTAAATGACATAAGATCGTATAACTTCATTTTCAAAGAACAAAATGATCTAGTCATAATTAAACATTACGCTTTTTCTTTTTGTGCAAAAATAAAATTAGACAGACAACGAGTCCCAAGGCAACTAAGCAACCTGCGATAATTCCCAAAATGGCAGGTAAAGAAAGTCCATTATTATTACAAGGATATTTTTGAGAAACAAAAGTTACATTTATTATGGTATCGCCTGTAATTCCTGGAATAATAAAATATCCATTAGTGTTGGCATTGTTCAATGTTTGTGTATCAATTGCGATTCCGTTAATTGTGATTCTTTCAATTTCATCAATGGTTGGCGGAAATTGAACCGTCACGCCATTTCCACGTAAAACCAACCCAGACTCGGTTTTAATACCACTATCAATGTCCAAGTTTATTGTTACGTTTACAATTTCATCAAATAAATCAAGAGATAATCTCATAGCTGGCCGTAATGCGTTGTTGATGTTGCTGGCCTGCTGCCCGTTTTGATGACCACGGAAACTTATGAATGATGATGCCCCTCCTGCACCTTGGGCGGTGCGCAACCACCACCAAACATTCCCATCAAATTCTTCCCACCCCGCAATTTGATAACTCACACGGGCATTATTTGCAAGGGCGTAATCAGTTGCCCTTAAAAGACGTTCCCCACTGTTTTCGTCCATTGGCATATTGCTGAAAACATGTGAATGTTCAACTACCTCGGAAAAACTTAGAATAAATATTCTATCTGTTGTTATGCTCTCGGGTGCACCCAAGCCTGTTAATGTCAAATCACTTGGACCATTTGTGGTGAGAACCGAGTACTCGATTAATGCCCTCTCGGCACTGGAAAATGCATCGCTAATAAAAGAATTTTTATCAGAAAAATTTAAACCGACATCGGTTCCGTTAAGCCAACCACGGGCGGTCGAGTCTTCCCAAATTGATATATTTGCGATATTACTAAAGGGTATATTAGCGGCAATAGATTCGGCGGTACATAGTTTGATATATGTCGCAGTGTTATCGCCGTCCGAATTAACCGTAGTTGGAAGATTGTCCCAATTTAAAATAATCCATCTTATAGGCTCCACTCTGAACCAATATACTGTGCCGGAATCATCCATTTCTGTGCCATCGGTGAAAACGGATACCCCACCCGCAACTGGTGCATTTCGCATGGATTCAACGCGCACGAATCTTTCGCCCCTGTATTCAAAACAAGGGTTAAGTTTTTCTATATACCCTTCTGCACCTGTGGTTCCGCCATTTGTTGCAAAATAAGATACCGCACCACGTCCGAACAGTTCTTGCGTGCCCTCGTTAAAGTTTTCTTCGAATCTGGCATTTTGTTCTTTGCCAACAAAAGTCCTCGGATATGAACCGAATTCTATAAAATGAAGTCCGTTTTCCTCCCATACAACATTATTTGTAACAGACAACATTGATTGTGCCGATACAACTACCTGCGAAGCAACTGGCACAATATGTATTGCAACTCCAACAAAACATACCAATGTTAGGAGCAGTAAAAATTTTTTCATTTGCATTCCCTTTGTTTTTATGACCTAGGAATTATCGCAGATAATTCAGCAATTGACAAATACCTTAATGTTCAAAAAATGCTACTAAGATATCATTCCAACGCGAGTTTGCTCGCATTTTTTATTGTATCACACTAAATAAAAATTGATACAAAATTAAACTGTGATTTGGTTATCTGACTTTCTTTTCAGGATTGAATACAAGACCAGCATGAATATAACTGTTGCCCCAACTCCTATTCCATACCAAATTGGTGTGTTTGCAAAGCGATCGAAAACCACAATTTCGTCAATCATATTGGCGTATGTTGATTCAAAGAAATAAAAGTGGGTGTCTATGGTGCGTTGGTTGCTGGTTGCATTGGTACTGGTACGGCGAATTGGAGACGCAAGTACATAAACCAAAGTAAGGTCATCTTTATTCGCACCAAACTGTGCTGTGAAATGATTAATTATATCCAACGTACGGTTAGAGTTGCTTTCAAAAAATGTTGCAAAAGGATTAGGCATTGTTATTGTGCGTTCCACGAAAAATACATTGCGCTGGATATCAATTGTTTGTGTATCATAATCATGCGGAATTCCGTTAAAATAGGCATAAGAATCAAAGTTATCAAATTCCAATGTTAATCGAATTGCATAATCTGCACGTTCCAAGGTGTAATACATGCCAAACGTGAACGTTAAAGACTCGCCATTGTGGATAACGGTGGTTTCGCTTCGGGTGGTTGTGAGACCAAACTTTGGGTCACCTAGAAAGTTATATATCTCGTTTGTGTCGAACAAGTTCTGTGTTGTTGTTTCGTCAAAACGGAACTCTACAATTTGCAAAACACGTCCATCTGGGAGACGTGAAACCGCAGCAGTAACAGACGAACACCCCACAAAGGTAACCGCCACAAATACAAGCAAAGGTATTATAAGAAACTTTTTCATAATACTATTATATCGTATAATTTAAGAAATTAGGATTAAAAATTGCACAACACAATTTCCCCACTCGTGGGAACAAGAATATCATTATTACCAGACATTTGACCGCCCCAGCCTCGTCCTGCACCACCCCAACCAAGTGAACCGAAATGAGTAGGTTGGGAGACAGATAAGTTGCCGTAGTTCATAGATGATCTGTGACGACCAAAATGATGTACTGTGGAGTTTTGGAATTGCCCTACAATTAATCCCATTGCTGGGGCTATATGAGATGCATTGGATTGTCCGCCATTGCGTACTATTACATCGTGAATAATCGCCCATTCCAAAGTTGCACTGGTGTTAAAGCCCACTACCCCGCCTACGGACCTGCTGTGGTTGACTAAGAAATGTTGTATCGTCGTATGATGCACGTGTATATTTCTTATATGCCCACGCCGACCGTAGCCAGTGGTGTTATGTCCAGCCACTCCACCAAGATCTCCGTTTCCATATATAATGGTATATGCGCGGTTTGTGTTGTTGTTTGTGATATTAGAATATTGAATTGTTCCGACGTTAACTCCTGCTATGCCACCCACGCGCGAGTTTATCCGTCTAACCCGAATTTCTGCACGTACCTCTACTCGGTTAATCATGCCAAGATTCATTCCTGCAATCGGCACCTACGTTGGTTATTGCTGCCCCATGGTCTGAACGAAAGTCTATCCGCACATCCGAGAAGATTGTGTTTGCGATTATACCGTAGTTTCGTGCAACAAACCCTGTATTGGTTGTGCCACTGGTTGGTACGCTTGGGTTGGATATGTTTATTCCACGAATCTCGCGATTATTGCCGTTGAATGTTCCGTGGAAATTAGGGATTGGTGTCCAGTTACTGGTTAAAGTGATGTTGTCCGCAAGTGAGAATTGCGCTGATGGGGCGTACCTCACATTATTCAAATGTGTTGAATTACTGATTAAAAATGGGTCAATCGAGGTGCCGCTGCCGCCTGCGAAGAAATTTGGTTCGACGATGTTAAAACCTGTCCAGCCTGCGTTGCGGTAGGCTTGCGTGGTTCCTTGCGGAACTATTACTGTGATTTGAGACCTATCTAATCTGGCGAAGGTTGCAATATTAATTGGTTGCGGTATTGGACTTAAATTTGTAATCGTCCATAAACGCGTTGCACCCAAAAATGCATATGCCCCAATTGTCCTTATGCAAGATGGTATTGTTACATGTTGTACCGTTGTATTTCCGTTGAAGGCATAATTTAAAACTCTGTTCCTTGGATTCTGTTGTACCGTAATATGTGTCTCATGTGAATAGTTACAACGGGGCACAAAGGTTTCACCAGAATGATGTTGCGCCAAACGTCGCGTTAGTTCGGCAGAACATACCAAACAAAAAGAAGTTATACGCCCACTACTGCGTGACATTAAACAACCGCCAGTAATTCCTAACCAATCAGTATCATATCCGCGGGGGACGTATCTTCGCACATTTTGACCACCAATTGTTCTAGCAGTTATTGCACGTGGTTGCCCGATATCTACAATACCTATCCAATGGCTCCATGGAACGTTATTTCTGTCTGTAGCCATGTTTGCTATATTATTCCATGCATGTGATCCATCTATTTCATCTGCCAAGCCACCAAATGAATGTCCGAATTCATGAATAAATGTTCGTCGCCAACCACCATGATTTGTGTGGACTGACGTCAGCGCTATTCCAACAATTGGACTAGTAACTGGGGTCGCACCAAAAGCACGACCACCAAATCTATCTGAATTTGCAATTACCTGAATCATATTTAAATTTACACGACCGCCTGCAAAGTGTTCTGCGATAAATCTTACATCACTTTGTCCCTCTATGGGCATATCAATTTCATTATTTCTTGGTTCAAAACTCCCGAAACGATTGCGCACGTTAATATCTGAAAGCGGCCATGGTCTGGGTCTGGATATGCCAGATTGTGCGGATATGGTTTGAATTGCGTAAACCGTAAACAAATCTTCGAACAGACTGAATGGATATGTCTGCATCATGAAATTTGTTGCACTGCGTGCATGATACAAAAATGTGCCTGAGGCTGGGTTTGGCCAATTTCCTTGTTGGGATGCCGTGAATCCATCTCCCATAAGAACTACCACAATACGATTATTTTGATTGCTGCTTTGACGGATTATTGTTCGGCTGTAATGAAGAGATGGGTTAAATCCTGTTAATGGTTGACTACGCATTTTGTCTGTTTCTCTTTGGATTTTTTCTGTGATTACACTATCATATGGTGTGTGTATCCGCACGAATTCGCCAGAGTGCTCTTCAACCATTTGTTGTATATTGTTGATACGATGACCACCGCGGGTAATATTGTCGTTGCAACAATTTTCACAAAAACATTCAACACAATCACAATATATGCAATTACAATTTGCATTTCTTGTGCTTGCAAGAACGTTTCGCATTTCATATTTATTCATTAATATTATGAATGGAGTAAGTGCAAAGATAAATAGTAATGTGAGTATTGATATTTTTCTTATGTGTTTTTTCATATTTTTTCCTTAAATTATCTTAATTTTAACTACGTTAGAAGACAATTCTATTGTTCGATAGCTGGACCTACCAGTACTAAACCAAAATAGAGTTCTTACTAACAAATCATGCTCTCCAATTTTTGTGTCGTTTGGTATACGCAGTGTATATAAATTCCAAAAACCAGTGTCGAGCACTCCCTTTTTTCTTATACGACTAGAGAAAGGAAGACCAAATGGAGTGTGATCACTATGGTCATACACATCTGCTATATATGGACAAAAAATTCTCCAATGCGAAATCCTCTGCGCTCGCCATGTGTGATTTTTCAATGATATGTCAATATAAATTCGATCCCCCGCCTGCACGGTTGTTTCTCTTACTGATATCGTTAGGGAAAAATCATCCTCGGTGGCATTACTTCGACCCCAGCCCAAAAACATGATGGATGATAATATTGATATTCCGACGATGACCACAATTATTGGGATTATAATGATTAATTTTTTCTTCATTTGTCTCCTTTGCATTATTTTATAAATAATTGTTCAGACTGTCTACTCTTTCATCATTACAAAACAAAAAAGGCAATCGCCTTTTTAATTTGTTTTGCTTTTCTCTGCTTCCATTACGATTTTGGACATATAGGTTACCGTCTCCACGGGGAAATTTCCGGTTGCGGATTCTGCGGACAACATGACTGCGGATGCGTCCTGCCAGACTGCGTTGGCTACATCGGTAACTTCGGCACGTGTTGGGCGGGGTCTGGAAACCATACTCTCCATCATTTCTGTTGCAACTACACAGAATTTTCCTACCTCACGTGTTTTAGTCACAATCAGTTTCTGCAATGTCGGAATCTGTTCAATAGGATATTCCACGCCAAGATCCCCGCGCGCAACCATAATTCCCCATGTACGCTGCAAAATTTCATCCAGGTTTTTAATTCCGTCACTGGATTCGATTTTAGATATAATTGGCATTTCGCATTTATTCTTTCGCATGAATTCATTCATTTCGTCCAAATCTGCACCATTGCCTACGAAACTTGCTGCCACCAGTTCCGCACCATATTTTTTTCCAAGAATCAAATCATGTTTATCATAATCTGCCATGAATGGCAAACCAAGGTCACAGTTTGGTGCGAACGCGGTTTTGCGGTCGGTTAATCGTCCACCTATTTCGATTTTGGTTATTACGTCGTTGCCCTTTACTTCTGTGACTACAACATGAATCATACCGTCGCTTAGTAAAATTGGCTGGCCAACTGCTACCTTTTTTGGGAGCGGCGGACAATTAATCCACACACGGTTTTTGGTGCCTTCACATTCGTCGGTTGTAAGCGTAAAGATATCACCGGACTTTAAATCAACACCACCCTCTTTGAATGTTCCGATACGTACGTCTGGACCCTTTGTATCCAGCATAATTTTAAAATCAAGTCCATGTTTTTCACGAGTCTTTTTCAATACTTCAAAAACATGTCGATTACCTTCTGCTCCGCCGTGGCTGCAATTTACACGGGCAATGTTCATGCCTACGCGTGCCATTTGTGCTATTGTGTCTTCCTTATTACTTGCCGGACCTATGGTGCAGATGATTTGTGTTTGTTTTGTTCTCATATTTATCATACTGGGGAAGTATACAGTAATGTTCAATTATTGACAAATGTAAATTTTAATAAGACTTTTAAATTTGAAATGCTAATAAAAACATACTAATACATAAAAATGCGACAATCATGAAAAATTGACTGATTATAAAATGTTTGTAATTAAAACGAATCCCATATTTGTGAACACAAAAAATAAAAAGTCCAACAACAATCCCACCAAACATGACCGCTGCACAAATCAATGGACGATGAGCCAGAAAATACAGCACAACTAACTGGTACAAAAACATGGAAATCTCAACCCAAAGATAAATTCGCGGGATAGGTTTTTCACAACATTTTGTTTTCCCCCGAAGCATTAAATATCCGGTTACAGGAAATGTATGCACGGTTTGAATCACATCGCCGCAATGATCGCAAAAACAACCCTCTTTTCCACGGACTAGTTTGCCTTTGTAATATGGGTCTACCCGCGAAACTATGGTGGTTGCGATGGCACTGGTATACCATACGGTCAGCAGAATCATAAAAACTAATATTACGTTAAACATTTATTTTTTGGATTCCCCGTTATCCACTGCGATACATAAACGTCGGTTAACACCCTCGCCAAAACTGTAACTTTTTACGCCGGTAATTTCTTGGACAGCGGTGTGTATTATTGCACGTTCGCGCGCTGTCATAGGTTCCAATGTTATGCGCTTACCGGTTCTAAGTACGTATTCCGCTTTCTTTTGTGCAAGTGCTTTTAATGTGTCTGTTCTTTTCTCGTGATAGTTTTCGATATTTACGTAAACACGTTTATTATCGCCTTTTGCATTATTGATTGCAATTGAACTGACAAGTGTTTGCAAGGCATTAAGTGCTTCACCACCCTTCCCAATAAGTCTGCCAACATCCTCACCGCTGATGTTGATAATGTATCCTCGGTCATTGGTTTCGCAGGATATCGTTGCATCATTTTCCAACCCAGCAAGAATTTTCGTAACAAAATCCACACACGCATCCAACTTGGCGGATGAACCCGCAGATATAGGCGTTGCAGGCGTTTTTTGCGGCACAGGTTTTTGCGGAATTGGCTTTTGTGTTTGCTCTGTTCTAGCCACCTCAGATTTTGTTTCAATTTTTGTTTCTTCGATTTTAACAGGCGCAGGGGTTGGTGTTTCTTGTTTAACTTCTGTTTTAACCTCGGGTTCAATTTTAACACCTTCTTTCAGTGTTAATTTAACCTTTGCTTTTTTGAACATCCCGCCACCGGAAATGATTTCCACGTCCACATCTTCGTACGAAGCACCAAGTTGTTCCAGTCCGTCATTTACCGCTTCGTCTATTGTTTTTGCGCTGGTTTCGATTGATTTAGCCATGTCAACTCCTTCTTTAGAAATTATGTGCAAGTTTATCACAATGCATATAATTTTGTACATTACTTATTTTTAAAGTATTTTGCATGTGGATTTATTATTGTCATGTCCGGCTGTTTTTCTTTTTTCTTTGATTCTTGCTTTTTAATTATTAATTCCACCAATTTATTCAGACCAAGACCGATTAGGGTTGCGAATAAACTGCTCATCGTAATATAAATCGCAAGTGCAGCGGTGTTGGTAAGTGTAAAAATTATCATAATAACGGGCATCATGAATTTCATCATTTTCCCCATCATTGCGGGGTCCATTGGCGAGATTGGTGCTTTTGTTCCGGCTGGTGTTTCGACCAATGCATCGCGAATGCTGTAACCAGCTTCTTTTTCCTCGTTTTCCTTCTTCTCTTTGTCTCGTGCCTTCATCATTTTTGCGTTAAGTACGACCGAGAAATACGTTGTAGCACCCGCCAATAAAACAAATAACAAGAAACCATTCCAACGACGAGCGGATGCATCAATGTTGGAAAATATAAAATTATACTCGCTTTCCAGATTCTGACTTGTAGATAATGCGGTTACGCGATAATCACTGTGGACATTATTTATTGCACTTTGGAATTGGCTCCAGTTAAGTGCTTGGCGTGTCCATGGTGCATCTGGACGCCACATATTGGAAACCCACAGGAAACTTGGTGTGGTATCGTTAAATACCTGGTTTATTTCGGCATGGAAGTATTCGTTTTCCGCCAATTGTTCTCGTGTATAACCTTGTTGTCTCCACTCTTGGTAAACACCTTGCAGATGAGTATATTGATTATTCACGTTAAAGTGACTGATTTGGTTTAAACCTTGGAACACGTTAATGAATATAACCATCATAACGACAAGGTTCAAAATGGTAAACAGGCAAAATCCGCCCATACCTGCACCGTGTTTTTTATACATCTCTTGGCGTGCACGTTGCAGACCCATCGGGTCATCGGCATAGGTGTTTTTTAAACGTTCTTCCTCTGGCTTTAATTCTGCCATACGAATACTGTTTCGTTTGGTAAAGTACTTTGTTGCAAAATCAAGCGGGATAAACGCAACACGCAAAAACAATGTAAACATAATGATTGCCAGACCGTAACTGCCTGTCCATGAATAAATCCATGAAATACTGGAAAATACTATGCCGCGAATTCCACTGCCTGCTGGAAATACAAGGGCTGAGATTAAGTTAAACATTTAGGTCTCCTTTTGGGCTTTCGATGTCCTGTTGAATGGACTTTTTTCTTCTTAAGGTTTTGGGTACGGGGTCATAGCCATAGGCGTTCTTGTTAAATGGGTTACACCGCAATATTCTCCATACCCCAAGCATCCATCCAATGAATATACCGTGCTGCTTTATCGCCAATATCGTGTACTCGGAACATGTGGGTGTAAAGGCACAACTTTTTGGCAACCATGGCTTAATAACAAACCTGTAGAAGTATATAGGAAAAAGTGCAAAAAACTCAATGATTTTTTTCATGACATTAATCCTGCCCTTCTAAGTGTATTTGCCATGGCTTGGGTAATTTCGGTTACATGCTTTTTTTCAACACCTTCTTTTGCCACAAATATAATTGAATGGTTTTCTTTTATCATTGGTACAAGTGGTCTGCACGCCGCACGCATTTTCCGCGTGGCTTTGTGTCGGGTGACGCTGTTACCAACTTTCTTAGAAACCGAGAACCCTATCTTTATGTGCTTCATCTTGGCAGCAACAAATACAAGGGCAAGGGTTTCGTTGCCGACGTGCTTTCCCTTCTTATATATATAGTTAAAAGATTTGCGCTTTTTTAGACGATATTGTTTGGACAGCATTTGCTAGTTTATCATAAATGAACAGATTGTGCAAAGGTCAAAAATAAAAATATACCTTGCCAAATATCAAATACACCACATTGCAGAACTTTGGTACAACAAAAAACATCCACGTAGGATGTTTTTAAAAATGTTAAAAGATACGATTACGCCGTAAGGGTTTTTCTTCCGCGTGCACGTCTGCGCTTTAACACACGACGTCCTGTTGCCGTTTTCATACGTGCACGGAATCCGTGTACTTTTGAACGTTGTCTTTTTTTAGGTTGGTAGGTTCTTTTCATGATTTATTCCTTTTAAAGTGTTACAAGCACCATTATATAATAAAAACAGTCATAAGGTCAATAGTTTTAATTCATTCTGATTGGCAATACAAGGAACAAAAAATCACCCTCTTTCGCACTGGTAATTACACATGGGGATAATTCACCACTAAAAGATAATTTAATAAAATCTGTGCTAGTGTTTCGCAGGACATCGAACAAATACTTTGCATTAAATGATATTGTCATATCTTTACCGGTAAGGCTAGCAGGTACGCGTTCATTAATTTTTCCTATTTCGTTTGTGGACGTGATCAAGATTGTTTTGTCCGCGACCTTTAATGTCACCAGATTAATGCGGTCACTTCGAACTAATAATCCCGCACGCGAAACAGCTTCTTCGAACCCGGCGCATTCGGTTACCACATCCGCCATGAAAGATGCGGGGATAATTTGTTTGTAATTGATATATTCACCGTCAATCAAGCGACTTGCAAATGTTGTATTTCCGATGTTAATTTGAAAGAATTTGTTTTCAATTACGATGTTAATTTCACCATTGTCATCAGCCAGTAATTTTCGAACCTCGTCCAAACTACGGGCTGGGATAATTACTTTTAAATCTTCTTTGTGATTTGCGATGGTTTTTGTTACTCGCGACAGACGGAATCCATCCAACGCAACTGCGGTTATCTTCTCACCCTCAATTTCACATAACACACCTTTTAAAACTGGACGCGCGTCATCTGCAGACGCACTGAACGTTGTTTTGGCAATAAGGTCTTTTAATGCCTCGCTTTTTATAGAAAAATGTGGTTTGGCTTTTAATGTCACGATGTCTGGATATTCCTCGATCATTAAACATTGAAAGTTACAGACGTTATCGCCGTGGTTAATTACCACGGTTGCACCGTCACTGGTAATTGTGATTTGACTTTTTTCCAATTTTTTTACATAATCTGCGAACAGACGACCCGGCACAATAACCTCACCATCTTGTTTTATGTCTGCGCGGATTGTTTTCTTTGTATAGACCTCTAAATCAGTTGCAGACAATGTTAATTCGCCACCCTTGGCTGTTAATTTAATTCCCTCTAAAATTGGGTTAATAGTTCTTGCTGATGTCGCACGAGAAACGGTTGCGACCGCATCGGCTAAATCAAGACCATCTAAAATTAATTTCATTGTGTATACCTCTCTTAGTTACATATACAACAATTTTACCAAAATCCACGATTTGTGACAAGGGAAATAACAGTAAAATATTGCTGTATTTGTGAAGCATACATAACATTATTGTCATCCCGACCGAAGTCGAGTGAAACGAGACGAAGCGGAGGGACCCAGCGACCAAAGGGAGCGTGATAATTATCATAACATGAAACATTAAATTGAGAATAATTACGCACGCTTCGCGTGCTGGCCCCTCGGCTTCGCTCGGGGTGACACTAATGCAGTAATGTGCAATGACGACTATGGTTCTGACCGTTATTACATCTTGTTAATTATGTGGATATGTGTTAAACTTTGCGCAATGGATATAAAGCAAATTTGGAAAAGCGCAAAGAAAAAGGTAATGGACAAAGTCAGTTCCATCAGTTTCGATTTATGGATTAAGCCCCTAGAAGCCGAGGAATTTTCCAATGGGGAATTTGTTTTGTCGGCACAAACATCCATGGGCAAGCAGCAGGCCATGAACGACAGGCATTTCCCACATATCGAATATGAAATAAAAGAAGCCGCACCTATCGTGGAAAAAGTAATTATCATAGACGGCGTGGAAAAAGAAGAAAGATATACAACAGAAAAGGAAGTCAAAAAGCCCCAAACCACGGTAGGTAAATTCAGTATAATAAATCCTCTACAAACATTCGAGAGTTTCATCGTGGGTAAAAGTAACGAGGTTGTGGCGGCCGCCGCCGAATCGGTTGCAAACAATCCCGCCAAACGTATTAATCCCCTGTTTATATATGGTGGAAGCGGTCTTGGAAAAACGCATTTATTAAACGCAATTGCCAATCACATTGGGGAAAACAATCCGAAATTGAAAATCGCGCTTGCAACATGTGAAAAATTTACAAATGACTATGTCGAGGCATTAAAAAATAAAACGGTCGCCAGTTTTCGCACGGCATACCGAAACATAGATGTTCTATTGATTGACGACATTCAATTCATCGAAAACAAAGTCAGCACCCAAGAAGAATTTTTTCACACATTTAACGATTTATATCAAAATAATCGTCAAATAGTACTCACCAGTGATCGACATGCAGATAAACTGGCAACATTGGAAGAACGTATGCGCTCACGATTTAAATCAGGTCTAATACAAGATGTTTCCAGTCCAGACATCGAGATGCGCATTGCAATCTTACAAAAAAAGGCAACACTGGAAAACTATCGACTTGAACCCGAGGCAATTGAATTCCTTGCAAAAAAAGGTGTCGAGCAAAACATGAACGTCCGCGATATGGAGGCTGCATTGTTCCGCGTGATTTTCTTTGCAAAGTTAAAAGGCCGCACAATTCCAAACCTAGAAGACTGTATAGGTGCGATGAACGAACCCAACGAAGACAAAATTTCCAAAACAACCGCAAAAGACGTAATATTAAAGGTTTGCAAATATTTCAATATATCAAAGGACGACATTGTCGGTAAAAAGCGTAACCGCGAATTTGTGGAACCTCGTATGGTTGCAATTTATTTGATTTGCGAGGTTTTAAATATTCCCCTGGTGAACATTGGGCAATTACTGGGCGGACGTGATCACACCACCGTATTACATTCACGTAACAAAATTGCCACGCAATTACAAAAAGACGTTCGCATGAAACGAATTGTAGAAGACCTAAAATCCATGCTGAACGAGTAACTCATATCTCCTTCTCTGTTTGAACATTATGCTTTTGTTTTTCGGCTATTATTAATTTTATTGCTTCATCTGGGAATATGCCTTTTTCTTTGTCGCATCGCGCCAACATATCTATCAATTCCTGTTTTGCTTGCGTTTGTGATTGCTCATCTGGTGCTGATTCAATTTGTTTGTTGTACATATTCAAAACATGTGAAAAAGCGTCTGAATAATGCATACTTGCTTCGTGCCTCTTTTTTTGATCCACACTCTTTATCTGACGTAATTTATTCATGATTGGGTTAAGACCTTGATCTATACTGTGAAATTTATCTAACGAAGTCACCATTCTAAGGTATGAATGTGTATCCCCCGTCATCTCCGCCATTTTTTCTTGTAATATTTTTGGATCAAGCAGCATGGATTCGACAAACAAATCTTCACCGACCAAATGCATAATTTCACGGGCGAGAAATGTTTCTGGGCCATAACTATCTTTAAGAGGTGATTCGTCCATGGGTTGGAAACCACCCTGTAAGAATACTTCGGATAATAAATTTGTCGCACCTTCATTAAAACCTCTGCCATGTGTTGTCGGCAACATAAAGTCTTTAGCGGTACCTCCACCAATAAAATGGTCGAAAACAAATATGGGTACAGTGATTGGATTCAATATATTGGATAGTGGTTGCTTGCTTAATGCAGAAGGTGAAACTGTTATGAAACCATTACGAGTATCTTTTGACCCCATCATTATTCTTTCGCCCAGTGTCACACCTGACTCACCAAATGCCCCTGCAAATCTGTGCACCATTTCATGTGCGCGTAATGATTTGCTTAGACTTTTTAAAAATATATCGCCGTTATCTTTACAATATCCGTCCACACGAGAACGGATTATTGGCGTGGTTAAATTTGGATTGTAGTTATAAACACCTGGTTTGTCTTGCTCGGCATCCGTCTTGGTTTTATATTTTAATTTATTGGTGACATCTGTTTCTGGATCCAATATGCCACGCTTCTGTAGCAATGGTGCAAAGCGACCAACAAAATTATTGGAAAACTTTTCAACGTCTTCGTGAAATTTATTTTTACTAAATCTTGTTATAAAACTTTGAAATTCTGGCGACAGTATGTTCCAAGTTTTAGAACCTTTGTCTTTATATTCTACTATAGGAGTTTCCTTATCGCCGACAAGAACTGTAAATGGATTGGACGCCTCAATGGCATCTTCCATCGATCCACATAGTTCACCACCCATTTCTTCGGCATACATCTCCATTAGCCTAAAAATATTTGAACTTTCTCGTGATTCTTGTTGCGTTATGCCACCATCCTTTTCGTACAAAATTATCTCACCGCGCAGTTCCGCCTCATCAAAGGCATATTTTATCCGCAACGCCGTATATATTTCAACATCTTGTATCCAATTACCCGCCATATCGGTGTATTGGATGTCGGGATTCATAATGTCGGTTGAGATAAATTCTTTGAATTGTTTTTGATTTAAATCAACAATATCAACAAACAGGTATTCCCTGCCGTCAATAATTCTAATTTCATCATTTTGCATGGTTTATTATAGCCTTTTTTGTGATAAACTGGAAAGTAGTTATTTAAGGAGAATTTTATGGGAAAAGTTGTTCTAGTAGGTTGCGGAAACGTAGGGATGAGTTTCGCATTCAGCCTGGTCGCCAGCCGCAACAAAGTAAGCGAAATCGTGCTAATCGATATCGACGAAAAACGTGCAGACGGCGAGGCACAGGATCTGTTGCATGCATCAACATACAGCACCAACCGTTTAAAGATAAAGGCGGGTGATTATTCGGACTGCCACAACGCCGACATTGTTTGTATTTGTGCAGGCGTTGCCCAAAAAAAGGGCGAAACACGTGCAGATTTGTTGAAACGAAACTATAACGTAATGAAAAGCATCGTGGACGAAATCGCCAAAACAACATTTGACGGCATATACGTAATTGCAACCAATCCTGTGGATGTGATGACATACGCGGTATGGCAACTAAGCGGTTTCCCACACGGACGCGTAATCGGCAGCGGCACGACATTAGACACAGCAAGGCTTAGACACATGATTGGCGAGGAGTTAGACATCCATCCAAAAAACATCCACAGTTACGTTATCGGCGAACACGGTGACACATCATTTATTCCATGGTCTTGCTCGGTCATCGGTTTGAACAAAGCGCGGAACTTTCTTGATGACGATGCATGCTCACGTATTTTATACAAAGTCCGTACCAGTGCCTACGACATAATAAATAAAAAAGGCAGCACCTATTACGGAATCGGAATCTGCCTAAAAGACATCGTTGATTCTATTTTGGGGGATTCAAAATCAATAAAAACAATTTCTGCGTACCTTCCTGATTATGACGTATTCATGGGCATGCCGACCATTTTGTGTGCCGAGGGGGCAACCACAACGTTTGATTTGGAACTGGATAACCTGGAAAAAGACAGATACGACAAAACCATAAAACAAATACGAAAAATGATCCGCGAAATGATGAAATAAGGTTTTTAGTTTAAATGTTTTGATATACCAACCAAAACAGTCTCTATATAATCTTTTGCATGTGGCACAAAATCTTTGGAATTGAACAGTTTAATAAATTCTTGATGTGGGACGTATTTTATATCTGCGACCTCTTCCCTTTGAAGTTTTAATTTTTCAATGTCAATTTTTGTTTTAAGAAAATAAACGAAACTGAATTCCTTCGCGATATCTCCGGGTGCAAGAACATACGTTTTAAAGATTATATCCTCTTTCAAGTCGCCAAATGTCCACGGAAGACCTAATTCTTCTTTGAATTCTCGTTTCGCGGCTTGTAACGGTGTTTCTCCTGCACTCACATGTCCGCCGACGGATATATCCCAAAGGTTTGGAAAATTTTTCTTATTTTCAGAGCGCAATTGTACCAGGACATTTCTACCATCTGTAATCCAAACATGCACGCCGCGTATCCATACATCTTTTTTACGGGCTTGCCATTTTTCCATTGTTCCAAGATGGTTCATACCCTCGTCAAATATGTCAATCAGTTCGTTCATATTAACATAATATCATATTTAATCCAGGTATTGAAAGTACAAAACACTTTATGATACAATGATACATGCAATTAAGATTTTTGGGCAAGGGATCAGGTTTCAGTCTATATAACGGCAATACCTCGGCTTTTTTAAAAGAGGGCAATAAATCAAAACAAATGTTGCTAATAGATTGCGGTGGCAGTGTTCTTAACAAACTTTTGCGCTGCGGTATATTAGACGACGTTGAATTGTTGGATGTGTTATTGACGCATCTTCACAGCGATCACGCAGGCAGTTTACCTAATCTTGCCCAATATATGAAATGGGTAAAGAACAGCAAATTGAATATATATTTGCCCGAAAATTCGGAATATATCAATGACGTGGAAAACATGTTGCAAATTGGGGATGTCTCACCAGACTGGATTAACTTAGAGTCCGAGAGTTCACTAGACGGTAAATACGAATCATTTGACCGTGCAAGATATATTAAAACCAGGCACAGTAATTTCCGCCCAAGTTTCAGCCTAGACTTTGAATCAACCAACGGTGATGTTTTCTATACTGGCGATACTTCGGAGCCCACGCATGTTGCAAGAAAACTTGTACAAGGTCGCCCAATAAAACAGATATATGCGGACATGGCAACTATTTCTGGGGATCCTGTCCATACATCGGTGAATGATTTTGAGATATTGGTCAATCCATCAAAAAGACATCTGGTAACAGGCATGCATTTTAATGATTTCAAGACAGAACGATACGCACAAACCGTGGGATTCAACGTACCCGAAGTGGTAAGGTAAGCTCATTCATTCGAACGAATGTGAGGGATCTATTATAACAGACACATTCACCCCATGTCCCCACGTCATTGCAATAGCACTAATCCCCCCTACCTGCTTGGATTTGCGCTTTCAATTAAATAAACCTTCTTTCTCTTCGCCATTTTTTAATTTGTTTTTCTCGTAATATTGCGGAATCTACTGATGTTGTATGTTCCATGTATACAAGTCTATAACAATTATTATCTTGAACGAAATTTCTGTGCGGCGAATATTCTGGATTATTTTTATATTCAAACAATCTTCTTTGAATGTTATTTGTAACCCCAGTATATAAAACAGTCCTTGTATAATTTGTTAAAATATAAACCGTATACGTATTATCCATCTCTATACATTATCACACTTTTGTAAAATAATGATAATACTCACGCACGCTTCGCGTGCTGGATCCCTCACATTCGTTCGGGATGACAGAGTATGTATACAAGAATATTATTCCCTCCCCAACAGTTCATCAATTGAAACATCAAATATATCTGCAAGTTTTATCAGATTTTCATAATCGGGTCTACTAATACCATTTTCCCAATCACTTATGTTTGACTGATTCAGTTTTAGTTTTTCAGCTAGGTCTTTTTGGGTATACCTGAAATCTTTTCTCAGTTTTTTCAAGTTTTCTGCAAAGTTCATACAAGTATACTAACAAATATGTGTATAGCACATTGACAATTATGTGCAATACACATTACAATATCTGTTATGGAATCTATCACCGGAATAATCCAACAAATTGCGAAAGAAAACAATACAACACCCGAAAGCGTAATTTATGATATGGAATGCGCAATTGATCATGCATGGCAAACAAATTCAAATATTCGCGAAATGTTTACACAAAAGCCAACGTACAAGGAATTCATACAAAAGTTGGCTGATGTTGTATCAATGTACGATAAATAATTATTTATCGACATCAAGATACTGGCAGCCTTTGTTGACTCTTGGCCTTGGTTCACGGGAAGGTAACCGGTCCTTGTTGTATCCACGTACGAAGCCAGTTTCATTGCCAGAGTGCATACAGATACTCTTTTTATGTGCCGAGGCTCGTTCCCAATTCGTATAAGAACTAATTATTATATTGTGACACGGATAACAACTCGCACCAACTCTTTTAAGTTTTCCCATAAAATTCACCTCACGGATGTATTTATTTTTCTTTTGAACTTAATTTTCCAATTATAAGTTTCGCAAGCAAAGAAACCCCACCCGCAATTGCAATGCCAGCGGCAATTTTTCCCACCTTTTTTGATGGTTGATCTTGCACTTGTGCTGTCACAGGTTCTGTTGAGACAAAAGAACTATTTGCTTCATTTTTGTTGGGCTGGAATGACTCTGTTCCAAAAAAATCACCGTGCGACCTGCCATCGTTAAATATACCAAATGCGGTGTCTCCAATCCATTCTCCATCAATTGCCATGTTTTCCTCCTAATGTGCTTTATCAAGATCTTTTATAACCAAATTATCAAAACTTGTCAACTCTGGTTCACGCGACTCTGCTAACAATGCCCCTGCTATACAGGAACGAAGTTTTTCTTTTGACTGTCCACGCGCATAATTTATCACGCTTCCCGTCCAATTAATATCATCGGCATTGTCACAAATAACGGCATCAATCCTATCATTGCCATATGATAGTACATCTTCTATATTATAACTGTCACCTTGCCAAAAATACTTGGCAAGCAGCTCGGTTGAACTAGACTCGCTACCATACTCTTGAAAAAATTGCGAAAACTTTTTATGTATCATGAACAATTATATCAAAAACGTCTTACGAAAGTCAATAATGCATACAAAAAACCACCCGTTCAGGTGGTTTTCTAATGGAACTTGCGTCGTCCTACTTTTCCAATTCGTCGCCAAATTAGTATCCTCGGCTCTGCAGTGCTTAACTTCCGTGTTCGGGATGGGAACGGGTGGAACCACTGCGACATAGACACAAGTAATGGTCGGGAATGATTAACTCTGTGGCATTAATCAACTCCCTGGATCATACAATTACATACTGTAAATGTCAAGAAACAAACATGTATAACTCATGTGAATTTATATATTTTTTGACTTGTTTTTTGAACAAGCCCTCGACTTATTAGTACCAGTCAGCTGAACACATTACTGTGCTTACACCCCTGGCCTATCAACCTTGTTGTCTACAAGGAGTCTTACTCTCTTTCGAGAAGAGATATCTCATCTTGAGGTTAGTTTCACGCTTAGATGCTTTCAGCGTTTATCTATTCCGTACTTCGCTACCCAGCTGTGCCGTTGGCACGACAACTGGTGCACCATAGGTACGTCCAACCCGGTCCTTTCGTACTAAGGTCAGATCCTCTCAAATATCTTACGCCCACGATGGATAGGGACCGAACTGTCTCACGACGTTCTGAACCCAGCTCGCGTGCCACTTTAATCGGCGA